>Ga0364887_10632_pt2 | contig 12417 bp, 9 predicted proteins | sample ExccelJu500001D4_4_FD_206924 | JGI IMG/M metagenome (GOLD analysis project Ga0364887, IMG submission 206924) | Enriched cells from Trout Bog Lake Hypolimnion, Wisconsin, USA - BchlTB.July23.5000.01.D4 | ecosystem: Environmental > Aquatic > Freshwater > Lake > Hypolimnion/Profundal zone | place...
TCAAAGCGTTCCCGTCACATTGATCTCTTGGCCGAAGAAAAGGGCATCACACCTGGAATGGACGAGGATATTCTGTTTAAGTTTGAACGAATCATTCGGAATAAAGAAGGTTTAGGAATTGTTCCAGTTGTTAATGGGTGTTGCTCAGGGTGCCACATTATTCTTCCGATGCAATTTGTTAACGAAGTCCGTGATCAAAATTCAATTCGCTTCTGCCCATATTGTAGTCGAATCTTGTATTTCCAAAGCGGAATGGACCCTGCAAAGCGGGATCTAATCGAAGCCGGCTCTCTCGCCGAATTGGTTGATGAGGAAGAGGAAGCTGAGGGTGAAGAAGAATAAAGGAGTAGGGCAGGCAAGCTGGATCATCGCCGTCGGGTTTCTGGCGGAGGAAAGTCCGGGCTCCGGAGAGTATGACGCCGGGTAACTCCCGGGCGCCGAAAGGCGATAGACAGGGCCACAGAAATTATACCGCCTCGAAAGAGCAGATAGGCGATAGTCTTGGACCTTTGCCGCAAGGTAAATTTCAGGACTTGCCCTGAAATCTCTATCAAAGGTAAGGGTGAAAAGGTGGAGTAAGAGCCCACCGCAAACCGGGCAACCGGGTTGGCATGGTAAACCTCGTCAGGAGCAAAATCAAGCAGCAACGGGATGGCTCGTCCTTACGTTGCGGGTCGGTTGCAAGGAAGCCTTACTGTAAAGTCAGGCTGAGATAGATGATGGTCCTTAGCGTTTTCTACTGGAAACACTAAGACAGAACCCGGCTTATAGGCTTGCCTGTTTTTTTTATGAAAAGACATTTGTCAACACACATCTCGAGACCTTATTCCTTTTTGGCTCAAATTCTTCTGATTTTAGGGGTTGTTGTCAGTCTCTCACTCGGGGCTTATTGGGTCATCGCTATATTCAGCAATCAGGTTACAGTTGGCCCCACTCAGGTTAATGTTCTTGAGCTTTGGAACAACGGCAACTATGATGAGATTCTAGCAAACGCTAAAGAGGAACTCAAACAGTTTCCTCTCGATCCAGGAACCCTGGTGTTTTCTGGATTTGCTGCCTTTCATAAAGGTGTTGCTGAAGTTTCCGTTGAGAAGAAACTCGTACTGATTAATCAAGCAATCATTTATCTACGAAAAGCCCTGCTCCTTCCTAACGTACCACTCCAACCAGAAATTCACTACATTCTTGGGAAAGCCTATTTCCATAAAGGAAAATCCTACTCTGATTTAGCGATCAGTCACCTCCTCAAGGCAAGGGACCTTGGATACAGTGCCTCGGATATGAATGAGTACTTAGGCCTTACTTACTCTTTGGTAGCCCGATTCAACTTGGCCAGTGAATTTTTTCTTAAAGCAGTTGAAAAGACTCCGTCTGACCTTCTCCTCTGGACCTTAGGCCAAACGTATTTTCAAATGCAACGCAATGACGACGCTGTGCAGTATCTTCGACTATCTATCGCCAAGACCAAAGATAGGGCGCTAGAGCAACGCTGTCGGTTTCTCCTTGGTGAAATATTTACGAAGACCAAACAATATCCCCAAGCACAGACTGAATACCAGACCATTCTTGACAAAAACCCCAACTCAGCCGATGCGCATTTCTATCTTGGAGAAATTGCTTTGGCTCAAGGAAATAAAGATGGAGCCCGCGCCGAATGGAGAAGGGCTTTCAAAATTGATCCGCTCCATTTTAACGCAAATCAGAGATTGTTTAATTGATCGTTTCATGATATTTTTGCCGCGCACTAGGGGGAGTTTTGATGAGTTCTTTCAACAATATTTTTTCCGGATTTTCCTCGGATATTGGTATCGATCTCGGAACATGTAACACTTTGATCTACCTCCGAGGGAAGGGCATCGTCATCAATGAACCTTCCGTCGTTGCCGTAGAACGAGGAACTAAGCGGGTGGTTGCAGTTGGAACAGAGGCCAAACACATGCTCTGGAAAACTCCAGGAGAAATCATCGCAATCAGACCCCTTCGGGATGGCGTGATTGCTGATTTGGAAACCACAGAAAAGATGATTCGGTACTTCATTGGAAAGGTACTTCCGAAGCGTTGGTTCGTCCGTCCTCGGATGGTGATCGGTGTACCATCCTGTATTACTGAAGTTGAACGTCGTGCCGTCGAGGAGTCTGCATATAAGGCAGGCGCACGAGAAGTGAAAATTATTGAAGAATCGTTGGCGGCGGCCATCGGGGCCAACATTCCCATCTTTGAACCGGCGGGTCATATGGTTTGCGACATCGGCGGAGGAACAACGGAGATTTCCGTCATTTCTTTGGGAGGAATGGTTGTTACCAATGCCATACGTCTCGGTGGAGACGAATTTGACGAGGCAATTATTAAGCATGTTCGCAATGTTCACAATTTGATCATTGGTGAACACACGGCAGAAAAGCTCAAGATTGAAATCGGAAATGCTGCTCCTGACAAAACCATCGAAAAGATGGAGATTAAAGGTACGGACGCAATCACCGGTTTGCCAAGGCGTTTGGAAATTGATTCGATCGAGGTCCGTGAAGCTCTGCAAGAGCCAATCAATGTGGTTATTGAAGAAGTGAAAAAAACCCTTGGACAAACTCCCCCAGAACTCGCAGCAGACATTGTCGAAAGGGGCATAGTAATGACTGGTGGCGGGTCACTTCTTAAAGGACTTCCAAAGCTGCTGGCAAAGGAAACGGGAGTTCCAGTCTTTTTGGCTGAAAACGCTTTGTATTGTGTCGCGCTAGGGGCTGGCATGTATTTTGACCAAGCAAAACTTAATAATAATCGTAATCTATACAACAATATCAATTCATGAGTTCGGCCGGATCGCCACTAAGGCATTTGGTATCCAGATACCGGCGGGGTTTGATTCTCCTTGGATTCCTAGTGTCGTCTTCCGTGATGATTCTATTTAATGGAACACCGGGTGTTGCAAAGCCCCAGGAAATAGGGCTTTCGATCTTTGGTTTCTTTCAGGGAATTGTTTCGGGTAGCGTACATGTTGCTGGTCAACTAGGATTATCTGTCGTCGACCTTGCTGACCTTCAGTCAAAGTATCAGAGATCTGCGGCATTGGTCAAAAAGTATGAAGGCGATGAACGTACCCTTGTTCAACTCAGAGAAGAAAACCGTCGACTCCGGGAACAACTGTCTTTTCACCAAACACTTTCATACTTCAATGTCCCCGTGGAGATTATTGGTCGGGACCCATCCAAGGTGTATTCAACTTTGATCGTCAATAAGGGGTACCTTGATGGAATCAGGAAAAACCTTCCGGTGATTGCTACTCAAGGTGGCGTCACCGGTTTAGTCGGAAAGGTAGCTGCGGTCGGTTTGACTTCGTCCGTGGTTCAACCTATCCTTGATGCTAACTTATTCATTGCGGCTCGAGTAGAAAACACCAGGCACGAAGGATTAGTAACAGGCAAGGGTAACAATCAGGAAGTTCTTTCAATGTCTTATGTTAAGAAGTCAGCAATGGAACAAATTAGTCGTGGCGACCTTATCGTAACCGCTGGAATAGACTCGATATATCCTGCGGACCTTTTGATTGGTAGGATTCAGGTCATCACCACGAAAGAATACCAAACGTCTCTCGACATCGAACTTGAGCCTATCCTCGATTTCAGCCGTCTTGAATATTTGAATATTCTGAGATCCGAACCATGATCAGGACCGTTCTTTGGGCTTTGGGAATTCTTGGTCTCTTACTAGTAATTCAAACAACACTATTGAGCTATTTGGTGGTCTTCGGCTCGAAGCCAAACGTGTTACTTGTTGTATTTGTTATTCTCGCCACGCAAAATGGGAGTTTTTCCAGTCAAATCGTAGGATTTGTCCTTGGTCTTGTTGTCGATACAATAACAACGATGCCACTAGGTTATCACGCTTTTATATTTTCTCTCGCCGGCTACCTTTTTGGCTTGGGTAGAGGAAAAGTGTATTTCGATCCCATCGTTTTGCCTGTTTTGTTAGGGTTACTCGCAACAATTTACGAAACAATTATCGGATTTTCGCTAAATATTCTCTTTAATCTCGGACAACCGATCTCCTCCTACTTCAACATGGGGACCCTTTTTCAAACGATTCTCAATATCCTCCTGTCGCCTCTCATCTTTTGGCTATATGGGTGGATAAAAGAAAAATTCCAAAACACTAGGAGGGGTTTCGGTGGGTGACCAGCGACAGGCATTTTCCGAAGGGAAAAAAATTCGGCTCATTGTCGTTGCTTTTCTTATTAGCTTTGTTGTATTACTCTTTTTGGTTCAATTATTTTTGATGCAAGTAGTCAACACAGGGAAGTTTTCACAAGATGCCACTACATTTTCCCAGAGATCGGTTCCAGTGCCTGCCAAAAGAGGTGAAATTTTTGATCGTACTCACGAGAAACCACTCGTTCTCAACGTCGATTCTTTCCAAGTTAATTTCAACCCCGCTGAGGTTCCTGTTGGTTCAATCCCTATTGTACTTTCCAAACTAGGCGTATTGCTTCGGGTTCCCTTTTCTGAACTCGATAAGAAGATTCCCCAAAGCTTGTATGCCTCCTTTCAAGCCATTGAAATCAAAAAAGCTGTGGATTATCCCACCATAACTCGTATTGCTGAGGACCTTGATCAATTTCCGGGCGTTAGTTGGGAAAGTAACCCAATCAGGAACTACATTGATCTTGGATCACTGTCCCATGTGGTGGGATATGTCGGAAACATCACTCAGGATGAATTACAGGTACTGTATAACCAAGGATACGGTCTTCGTAGCGTTGTAGGAAAAAGTGGTATCGAAAAGAGATTTGATTTGACCTTAAGGGGGAGAGAAGGAACAAAATTCCGTACTGTCGACGTTAACGGCAGAAATGTTGGATCAATTGCCAAGGATGAGATTACCCCGGAATCAGGAAAGGATATCGTCTTAACTATCGACAAAAGTATTCAAACCCTCGCTGAAAAGGCCCTTGGAAAAAGAATGGGATCCGTTGTGGTTCTCCAACCAGCGACAGGAGAGGTTTTGGCCATGGTTTCATATCCATACTATGATCCCAACAAATTCTATACTGACGAGGCAAACCAAGAGTTTACTCGACTTCAGGCCGACCCTACATTCCCTTTTGTCAATCGATCGATTCAATCAGTGTACCCACCTGGCTCGACATTTAAAATTATTATGACGACGGCGATTTTAGGTGACAAGGTTCTCGATCCAAATAGGACTTTTCTCTGTACTGGTACGGTTGAAGTTGGCGACCGAGTGTTTAAATGCAATAAGTTGACGGGACACGGTGCAATGAACCTTGCCAGCGGGTTGGCCCAATCTTGCAATATCTATTTTTATACAGCCGGCCTCCAATTCTTGGGAGTGGATCGGATCGATGATTACGCGACTAGGTTTGGTCTGGGGCAAATTTCTGGAGTCGACCTTCCTGGAGAAGTAACGGGGCTGGTTCCCACTCCCAAGTGGAAGGAAAGAACTTTGAATTATCCTTGGCTTGGCGGTGATACTGTCAATCTCTCTATCGGTCAGAGTTACCTTCTAGTAAGTCCCATACAGATGGCCGATGCGGTCGCGATGGCAAGCAACGCGGGAAAGGTTTATCGTCCACATTTGGTAAAAGCAATCGTTGACCCTGCAACTGGAGGTGTGGAGGAGACAAAGCCAGAAGTTGTCTACGAGTCCACAATTCCACCAGAAGTCTGGGCACAAGTCCAAGACGATATGCGAGGGGTCATCACGCAAGGAACCGCTGCAGTGGTTATCACGACAAAAGCCGTAAAGGTTGCGGGAAAAACGGGAACGGCCGAGGATGGTTCTAAGGGTTCTTCCAACCATTCATGGTTTGTTGCCTATGCTCCATGGGATGATCCGGACCCGCTAAAACGAATCGTGGTGGCTGTTCAAGTCGAGAAAACCAATCCTTGGGAGTGGTGGGCACCTAAAGCAGCAGATATGATATTCCAAGGCATTTTTGCGCACCAGACATATGAAGAAGTTCTTCAAACTCTTAAACCTTGGTATGTGGCAAATCCATGAGTAATGAACATTCAAAACCTTTGTTGACCATTGACCCACTGTTGGCTATTTCAGTAGTTGGTTTAATGATTGTTGGTATACTTTTCATTTTTTCGAGCGGTGTTAACTCGAATGGTGTTTTAATTACGACAGAGTACTTAAAACAGATCCTGTGGGCTGTCGTTGCTTTGACTGTTCTCGTTTCATTCAGTTATGTAAACTACAACTTATTAAGGGATCTCAGTTTCTGGATTTACCTATTCTTCTTGATCCTATTGGTACTGACGGTCCTATTCGGGAAGGTCGTCAATGGAGCAAAGGCCTGGATTGGTGTTTTCGGTATTGGTGGACAACCTTCAGAGTTCGCGAAAATTGCAACAATATTGTTCCTTTCAAGATTTCTCTCGAATAAAAAAGCTGAAATTCATGAAGGAAAAGTTCTTTCTCAAGCGTTCTTAATTGTAGCGATTCCAATGGGATTGATTCTTCGTCAGCCAGACACCGGGACTACATTAGTTTTCATTCCGGTTTTTTTGATGATCCTTTTCCTAGCTGGTGCAAAAATTAGACATCTCCTATTTATTGCCTTAATAGGGGTTTCAACTGTAGTACTCGCACTGATACCATCCATTGAGACGATCATATACCATGAATCCAACGGCTTTGGAACCTTGCTTACCGATCCAAAAGTTCTTGCCATAGTAGGGATAATGTTAGGTATCGTTGTTGGGCTTTCTGTATTTGGGTATCGGCAGTACAAACGACCAATTTTCTATTGGCTAGCTTACGTGTTTGCAATGATTCTTGCCTCGTTCATCCTAAGCTTCTTACTTCGGGCTGTGCTGAAAGATTACCAAGTAATGCGTTTTATTGTTTTTTTGGATCCGAGTGTTGATCCCAAAGGATCCGGCTGGAATCTGATTCAGTCGATCACTGCCATCGGATCGGGAGGTTTTTTCGGTAAAGGCTACCTCCTCGGCACTCAAAGTCATTACCGGTTCCTCCCAATGCAGAGCACAGATTTTATCTTCTCTATTTTAGGTGAAGAAATGGGATTTTTCGGTGGCCTTATAGTTTTTGGTTTATTTTCAATTCTTCTTTTCCGAATGCTCTACATTATTCAAGTCATTAAGGACAATTTTGGAGTTTTAGTTATTTCTGGATTTGTTGGAATGTTTTTCACACACGTTTTTGTCAATATTGGAATGACCTTGGGGGTAATGCCAGTCACAGGAATACCGCTGTATTTCCTCTCATATGGCGGATCCTCCCTCATTGCTGGATCGGTGGCTGTTGGCATTTCAATGAACATATATAGCAGAAGATTTCGATTCTGACACTAGTAAACTTCATCCACCATCCAGGTCGACCAAATATTCATTATACGAATCTATTGTCTTTCAATCTTGAAAGCTATTTGAAATCCGGTAGATCATTAAGGTGAGGCTGGACACTATCAGCGGTACGAGAAATTGGAAAATAAGGTGGTAAATCATTGGCAAGTTCCACCATGAACGGATCAGCACCTCAAAAACTGTCCCAAGGAAGGCCCCGAGTACGCTCAGGGCTAATTCAATGAGAAAGACTTGACTCCTTCCTTTCGGGAAGATGAAGTAGGCTGTCACCCCTACAAAGAAACCGATGAGAAGAAGTTGAATCGTCAGAGTCAGCATGTTATAGATCATCGAGCGACAGCCAGTGGTTGCAACACGCCCCAGGGTGACGGTTGGGAATACGTTGTTTGCTCCAAAGTGAATGCATAGCTAACCAAGAAAATATCAATTTCATATGGAGAGGTTGTGGAACCAACAGATAAGCTCATGTCGGCAGACCTGGTTGCCCAGGGGAGGAACAACTCATTGAAATATGGAAACAACGTTGTTCCCGAAATGTTGACGGTCCGAAACACGGGAAACGTCATACCGGAACCAAGGATGACGTTCGGAACTGGACTGCCCGGGGCGTTTCCAAGGTTTGACAGTTGAGGCGGTGTGCCAGTCAACGAAGAAAAATCGAGTACAATTGTGGTGACTGCCGAAGAATTGAGGTGGATGAGGGGTGGTACGGTTGCCTGCGTGTTTGACTCGTTCATTCTCTGGTATCCGAGCGTTATCAAGAAATCGCGAGTAGGTGTTACGCTTAAGAGATTGACATCATTTGCCAAGTTCGAGCTAAATGTGACTGTCGATAACGGATAAACCTTGTAGTAGATTTCGTATCCCTGGAAACCAGTAACATTGGCATATGCGCTGGGGTCGAAGTTTGCGGTCAGTTTCTGAAAATTTGATTGGCTTAAATATGTGGAAGCCAATAGTGGTGGTGCTAGATACGTCACCGTTTCAAGTCCGCAAGAATTAAAGGTGATTAACATCAGGAAAACACAAAAAATTCTCGCGGTCATTTCTTCTTTGGAGCGGCAGGAGGCTCAATCCCATCGAGGAAATCAATGAGTTCGTAGATCAGTACAGGCTTATTCTTTCCCTTGACACGAATATTATCAAGTTCACGGACTATGGCCTGCTTTTCAAAACAAGTGTATGTGTTCTCGCTAATAATGATATTGGTCAAATATTCTTTGTTCGTTCCTTCCAATCTGGCGCCGAGATTGACGTTGTCACCCATCAGCGTGTAATTCATCCGGCCTTGCGAACCCATATTCCCCACCGTCATGATTCCCGAATTCAAACCGATTCCAATGTTAATCTTTCGGTTTTCAGGCCACTCTGCATTCATTTGCTTCAGGACCTCCATCATCCTGAGTGCACATTTGCTGGCAAGAATAGCATGGTCCTTTTGTTCGAGTGGGGCACCCCAGAAGCACATAATTTCATCACCGACGTATTTATCGAGCGTCCCCTTATACTCATGAATAATATCAGTCATTGCCGTTAAGTAAAGGTTGAGATGATTGACCAATTCCTGTGGGGTCATCCCTTCAGAAAGGGAGGTAAAGCCGCGAATGTCGCTAAAGAGAACGGTAAGTTCCTTGTCAACACCACCGAGTTCGGGTGGGTGAAGAAGCAGTTCACTGACAACATCCGGGCTGACGTACTTGCTAAAAATAGTCCTCACTTTTCTTTTTTCTCGCTCTTCTGTTAGCGCACGATAGACAATAACGAGCAGAAAAGTAGTTAAGAGACCCGTCAGGAGAGAACTGAACGGGTAAACTAGTGAGTAATTGTCAAATAGAATTAAAACTCCCGTGAATCCTGCTACAATCAATAGGAACGTAACCAAAAGTGATAATAAAGTTGAGAAACGACTAGCCAAGAAAGCGATGATAAGAATGGAGACCAAAAGGACTAATGCTGCAATCCACGATGGAACTGGGACGAGAAAATTTCGCATCAAAATTGTGTTCAATGCATTGGCATGCATCTCAACACCGTACATCTGACCAAACGGGGTATCTTTCTCATCATCAGCCACCCCTGAACTAAAGGGACCTACCATGACCAATTTTCCACCAAGTTGTCGGGTTTCAGGCCAAGTGGCAGGGTCCGAAGATGGTGCTTTGGTTGCATAACTTGAAAAGCTTCGCACAGGGAACGTCTGGTATTCGCTCCCGTTTTCTGAAGATCGAATTCCCATAAAATTAATTGTCATGGCCGCTTCATTGTCGATTGGAATTCGGACTTCGGGATACGGTGCTGAAGCCCAGGAGCCAGTCTCGGCATCATACAGTTCAGGGGAAGGAATCAGGATGTGACTACCAAGGACAACGTGAATGTCTGAGGGTTTTTTGTGCCAGTATTCAAGAGCAAGTGCTAATGTGATGGAAGGAAGAAAAATATCTTGGACCTTTTGAATCACGTAGATTTCTTTCAAATCAGTGGAGCCCTCAACCTCCACTTGACGTGTAAGTCCGTCTCGAGCGAGGAGCCCAGGTAGAGTTGCCAATACCTGAGGTGAGAGAGGGGAAGGTAACGTTACTTTTCGACCATTTTTATCAGTATAAACATATCGCTGGAACTTCGCATTATATTCAGAAAGATCTGGTTTCAGAGTTGAGAGCTCATACTCCTCAACGACTTTGGTGATTTTCGAAACCAGATTTTGCCGACGGAAAACATCATCATGATCAGGGCTGAAGGTGGCAAAACCGTGACCCTTAGCCATTTTTGCAAGCGGAATCAAAGGAGCCTGAATAGTCAAGTATGATTCCATTTCTTTCCAGCGCCCCTCAACCGTCCCAATGGGACCGCTTATTTTGAGAAGGGTATCGAGGCGTTGAAACTGTACTGCTGTGAGGTCAGAATCCTGGGATTCGGGTGAGTAAATGGTCTCTAAAAACACTCGCTGGTTTTCCTGAATTGCCTGAGAAAATGCCAAATCATTTTCACTGACTCTTTCGCGATCAAGAAAGAAAAAGTCAAAAAAAACAGCCCTTTCTCGCTGAGAAGTATTTTTTACCCGGGTTAGACTATTGAGTAGGTCTGCTTGAAGACTTCTGCTAAACGGCCAGCGACCGAGAGTATCCAGACTACGGTTATCGATTCCTAAAATCAGAATATCCGGAGAAATCAACTTATTCTGCGCCTTTAAGACCGCCCCTTCTTGTTGAATTTCTGGAGTAATAGCAGAACGTAACTTAAAATAGAAGTCACTAAGGGAACGGTCCCAGAGAGTCAAGACTTGGAACGGAGAAAGAAACGCAACCCAGCCAAGGAAAAGAAACACAAGAAGGCCGAGGATCAATCCAAAATTTTTGCTATCTAAAAGGTTTCGCCTCAGAGCAGTCCATCGGTTGATCACTTTTTTGGCCTCCTGCCTGGGGGGTTATTCCTGGCTCAAGAAAATTATACGGTCACGTCCTAGCTTTGTCCAACCAGACTCGGGAAACTTTGCAAGCAACTTTTTGTAGGCAGAAACCGCATCAGCAACTTTTCCAAGACTCTCAAGAACTCTGCCCTGAGTAAAGTATACCTGCGGAGCTAGGACCGAATCGGTAGAGAAATTCTTTTCAAAGTCCGCATATGCGGCCAAAGCACCTACGCCGTCTCCATTTTCTTCAAGACTCACCCCGGAATTTACCAACGAAATAGGAGCAAGATAACTACCCGGGTCTTTTTCAAAGACTGTGTGAAAGGCTTTTGCTGCTTCAGGCCATTTTTTTTGTGAAGCGAAATAGTTCCCTTGAATGAACCAAGCTTTGGACAAACCGTACCCTTCGGGTGCATTCTTTTGAATGTCGAGCAAATCCTTCTCGAGACTTCTCGCGAAGTCAGCTTTTTTTGAACTGTCAATTTCCGATTGCCATGAAGAAAAGTCATTTTGGCTTTTTTCGATTTGAGCAGCGAAAGTAGTTTTTGTTGCCGAATCGACCTGAGTCCAAATTGCCAACCCACCAACTAAAACGATAGCAAAAACTACTAAACTTAGTAGAATTGGACGGTACTTCTGCAGGAAATTTCCTACCTCAACCCTTAGTTTTGTCCGAAATGGGACCCTTTCAGTGCTTTGGGACATCGTTTGCTCCTTTCTCGTTAGCTTCAATATTTAGTTCTTTGATCAATTTGGACAAGTATGTCCTTTGAATCCCTAGTATTCTAGCAGCTTTCGTTTGGTTGTTGGCTGATTCGGCCAGAGTTCTTTCAATGAGACCAGCCTTGAACTGTTGAACTGAAGTTTTCAAGTCCGATCCACCAGTGTTCCCAACTTGTTCTAAATTTAGCCCAAGATCTTCCAATCCTAAAAAATCTCTGCTGGCTAACACAACTGCGCGCTCAACCGAATTCTGCAATTGGCGAACATTGCCTGGCCAATCATAAAGCCGCAAACGTTCCAAGGCCGAAGGTTCAAATCCTTCAATTTTTTTATGAAACCGCAAATTCATTTCCTTAAGGAAAAAAAAAGCGAGCAAAGGAATATCTTCTTTGCGATCCCGAAGTGAAGGAACACGCACAGGAAGCACATTCAGCCGATAAAATAAGTCCTGCCGAAATGCACCAGACTCTATTGCCTGACCAAGTTCGATATTCGTGGCAGCAATAATTCGGACATCAAGCTCAATGGAATGAGCCCCACCTACACGCTGAATAGTTTTTGACTGCAAGGCTCTGAGAAGTTTTGATTGAATGAGAAGGGGAACGGTCCCAATTTCGTCAAGGAAAAGAGTGCCGCCTTGAGCCTGTTCGAATCGTCCTGGTTTATCGACATGCGCATCGGTGAATGCTCCCCGGACATGCCCAAAAAGTTCACTTTCAAGAAGCCCTTCGGGTAAAGCGGCACAATTAACTCTGACCAGAGGCCCTTGCGAGCGGGCGCTCTGCTCATGAATATATTCTGCAATTAGCTCTTTCCCAGTTCCGTTTTCCCCGGAAATCAAGACTGCAGAATCTGTTGACGCGTACTTTCGACAAAGGTTGAGGATTTCCCCCATTTTTTGGTTCTGCGTTAAAAGCGAATGAGGCTTAATTTTTGTTT
>Ga0364887_10702_pt1 | contig 12134 bp, 1 predicted proteins | sample ExccelJu500001D4_4_FD_206924 | JGI IMG/M metagenome (GOLD analysis project Ga0364887, IMG submission 206924) | Enriched cells from Trout Bog Lake Hypolimnion, Wisconsin, USA - BchlTB.July23.5000.01.D4 | ecosystem: Environmental > Aquatic > Freshwater > Lake > Hypolimnion/Profundal zone | place...
CTGGCGCAAAAAGAAGCCATACTCCGGGGGCTGTTTTTAAGCAATCGCTGCCATCCCAGGAGCAGTGCAATCAAGCCTGCGGCCCAGATAAAGGTGTTGGCGCCTTGCATTAAAGGGCTGTTCCAGAAAAAAACAATATTTTGGGGGAAGATCAATTTCGTGGCATAAAGGAAAACAAGCTTTGAGAAGGTGGCGAGATAAATGAACAGGTTCGAGTCATGGCGTAAGGTGCCAGACGGCAAACTGGTATAAAAAGCCCGGAAAAATAAATACAATACAAGTACCAGCCAATAGGCCCAAGATTTGAATACTGCTTCCTTAAACGTCAACTTCTTTAAATAATATCCAACAAGGATGGCATAAAAGGGCAAGACCATGGAGGATTCATGGCAAAGCAAGGAAATGATAAAAAGAATTAAGTAGACACCCACCGTAACCTTAATTCTCAAATATAATATCAGGCTTAAGAACATGCAGATAAAGCGCAGCGAATGGATGCCGGAGGTGATGTAATCAACATAAAAAACATTGATGGGATGGATGGCAAATAACAGGCTGGTCACAAGGGCCAAGGTTTTGTTTTTAAAGAACAAGTCAATAAATAAATAGACCGTAAAGCACATCAGGGCAAAGAGGAATAAATTAAGGACATGATACCCGAAAGGATCATCTCTAAAAATGACATACGACAACAGCGTCATCACATAGGCCATGGGACGGTAATAGGTATCGCTGTTGACAAAGCCGTCCAATGGGTTTGAATGGGGTGAGTGGTAAAAAAAGGCATTGGGCAGGAATTTAATGTTTTTGAACTTGATGTCCGAAAAAGTAAAGGCATCGTCCCACATGAAGCCGTTATGCAGGCCATTGCTGTAGGCCACAAAACACGTTCCCAATAAACCCCCAAATATTATCAGCAGCCTTAAAAATTTCATTGGGTCAAGATTAGCATAGCGAAATAAAGGTTTCAAAGTAATTTTTATTTTGTCACGTCATCCCCGAATGTTTTAATCGGGGATCCATATCTCTGGATTCCCGACAAAAGCATTCGGGAATGACCTGGGAAGCATTCGGGAATGACACGGTTCGTAGCATTAAAATATATGAAAGAACAGTTGTTAGGCTCCCATTATTAAAATAAAATAAACTGTCATTTATTTTAATATGAGACGGAGTCTACCTTCAATGAAGTTATTTGATAGGTTTAAAAAAACAATCGCCTGCGCCATCCTTACGGCTTTTATTCCCTCCCAAGCATGGGCGCAGGGCATTACCATCCCCGCCGGGTCCGCCTTAAACCTCAATGACTCGACCTTGACTGCCCCTGAAAACATCACCAATGCCGGCACCCTGGGGCTCACCACAGGCACCATCAATATCATCGGTAATTGGACCAATTCCGGCACGTTAAACGCGGGGACAAGCACGGTGAATTTTAAGGCGGCCAGCGGCACGCAGACCCTCAACAGCGGCGGGGCGGCCAGTGCTGACGCTTTTTATGACCTTACCCACAATGCCGCCGGCACGGTGCAACTCAATAGTAACGCCGTGTTGGTCAATGAGAATTTCACCAATAGCTCAGGGACCTTTAATGCCAACAGCCTTAATATGACTGTTGATAATAATTGGGACAATGCAGCGACTTTTACTCCAGGCACAGGGACAGTGACGCTGGGCGGGACCAACCAGACGGTTTTGGGCTCAACCTCATTCTATAATTTTTCCAAGGTCGTTTCCAGCGGCGGGCCGTATACCCTGTTTTTTGATTCCAGCGGCACCCAAGATTTTACCGGCAGTTTGACCATGCAGGGCAATGCCTCGGATAATCTTGATATACGCAGCACAACCGGAGGGACTTACGCGGATATCGCCTTAACACCCGGACGGCCCCAGTCCATTAATGACGTCGACGTCCAGGATTCCGATGCCGGGACGTCACCCGCGCAGGAAACCCTGGTCGGGCGGGGCAATTCGAACAATTCCGGCCACAACATGAATTGGACCTTTGGCAATACGACCATCACCTGGACAGGGGTCAATTCCACGGAATGGAATGATCCTTTGAATTGGAGCCCGTCCCTGGTGCCCGCTCCCGGCGACACGGTCATTGTCCCGCCCGTGGGAGGGTCAATAACCTATGATCCTAATTTGTGCCCAACCGTGCACACCTATGCTTGCGGCTCGGTGACGATCGGAAATTTAACGATCCAGTCAAGCTCCTCATTGACGCTAAACGGCCAAAATTTGACGGTATCAACGGCATTTTCAAATACCGGTAATTTCATATTAGACGGCACAGAAACTGTTTCACTGACCCAGGATATCACTGATGCAGGGACATTTACCTATGTCGGTGATAATACCGGCCATCAACTCACGATCACGGATTTTGGCGCCACGGATTATTATAACCTGGTCATTGACGATACGAACGCCGCCAAGGACACCTTTATCACCAATAGCGCCATCAACACCGTGGGCAATGTTTCAGTCAAGTCCGGCACCATGGATATTTCAATGAATGCCGACACCTTGACGACCGGCGGCAAATTGCGCATCACCGGCGGCACCCTGACCGCCACCATGGGTAATATTATAGTTGGGACGGACGTGTTCATTGGCAGCGGCACCCTGACAGCGCCGGGAACCGGCAAAACGTTCACTGTCGGCGGTAATTTTGTCAATAATGCGGGTGTGGGCGCGTTTAATAATTCCAGCGGCCTGGTGCAGCTGACCGGAAGCAACCAGACTGTCAAGGGTTCAACGACATTTTACCAGTTTTCCAAGACCATACCACCCGGCAGTGCCTACACCCTGACCTTTGACGCCACCAGCGGCGCCGTGCAAACCTTTGCCAACAAATTGACCCTGCTCGGAAATTCTTCATATGACCTGAATATAGCCAGTACGGCGCCGGGCACTGCGGCTGATATCATTTTAAGTCCCGGGGCGACCCAGGACCTTTCTTATTTGTCAGTCCAGGATTCCAATGCCGGCACCTCTCCGGCGGACGTCACCTTGGTGCCGAATAATTCAACCGGTGTCAGCAATAACACCAATTGGATTTTTGGCGGCGTGGCATTGACCTGGAAGGGGACAGCATCCACGGATTGGGGCAATACACCCGGAGCTGCCAGCACCAACTGGAACCTGGGGTTTGTTCCAAGGACCCAGGACTCAGTGATTATCCCCGGAGGGACAGCGAATGAACCGGCATTGCTGACTGCCGGCGTCACCGTTACCAGTTTGACCATCGGCAGCGGGGCGTCTGCATCAACCGCGAGCCTCACCCTTAACGGTAATAGTTTAACAGTCAGCTCTTCCTTTACCAATAACGGCAATCTCATCTTAGAGGGTGTCGAGACCCTGGGCCTGACGCAGGACACGTCTGACCATGGGACGTTCACCTATGTCGGCGACGGCTCAGGCAATCCGATCACGATCAAGGATTACGGGGCAAATGATTATTATAACTTGGCCATCGATGACATCCATAGCGGCGGCAGCAGCCCGAATTTGGTTGACACCTATACCATCAGCGCCAATGCCTTGCATGTGCTGGGTGACCTGACCGTCACGGCTAGTTCATTGAACATGTCCGGTGGGACGGTAGAAGTGGATGGCAGCGTCACCATAGCCGCTGCCGGCACCTTGATTGCGCCCTCAACATCGACAAATACTTCATTTACTGTCGGCGGCAGTTGGACTAATAGCGGAGGCACCTTTACTGATTCCGGCGGTAAGGTCAGCTTTGTCGGCACTAACCAAGGTATCGTCGGTAATAACACCTTTGCCTATCTGCGCAAGGTGGTTACCAGCGCGGACACGTTCACATTAGACCATAACGGTACGCAGACAATCACAACAGACCTGACCATGACGGGGATGGCGAGCCCTAATCAACTGGCCCTGGTCAGCAATTCACCAAGCCATCAGGCTGCCTTGCTCTTATTGGCCGGCGGGACCCAGACTATTTCTGACTTGAGCGTCATGGATTCCAATGCCGGTGCCACTCCAGCAGATGTGACCCTGGTTGACCGTAACAATTACACTAATGTGAGTGACAATACCAACTGGCAGTTTGGCGCCGCCACCTTGACCTGGAAGGGCGGGACCTCCACGAATTGGAACACTCCCTCTAATTGGGACCTGGGGGTGGTACCAATCGCCGGTGACAATGTCATTATTGCCAATGCGGCCAATCAACCTGTTTTAACGTCCACAGTCTCCGTGGGCAATTTGACCATTAACAACGGCTCGTCCCTGACGCTTGGCGGTTATAATTTAACGGTCTCAACGACCTTTCTTAATAATGGTAACGTGACCCTTGAAGGCAATGAAAGCCTGACCTTGACCATGGATTCCACCCACGGCACATTCACCTACGTTGGCCTGGGGGGTGCTTCTTCAGCGACACACACCTTGACGATCAATGGAAGCACCAATGTGGCCTACAATAATCTCGTTATTGATGACCCTAATGCCACACCTGCCGACAGGGATGTTTTTGCGACCAACGGCTCATTGACAATTAATGGCAACTTGTCGGTGACTTCAGGGACGTTAAACACTAATAACGCCAACAGTAGCATCGCCCTCACAGGGTCAGTGACCATCGCAAGCAACGGCATTTTTGACGCGCCGCCTTCCGGCAAAAGTTTCACCGTGGCCGGTAGCTGGACGGATAACAATGGCACCTTCAACGCCGATTCCGGTGCTGTCACCTTCACCGGCGCTTCAACAGCCATCATCACAGGGAACACGACTTTTTATGACCTGGTTTCTCTTGTTCCTGATAAAACAATTGAGTTCACTGCCACCAGTGACCAGACCGTTACACATACATTTAATTTTACGGGCGGGGTGGGAAATCTGCTGTCCTTGGTTTCAACCTCTTCTGGATCACCGTGGAGTATCACCTTTCCCAATGGCGCCCAAACTGTCGGTGAGTTGAATGTCAAGGATTCTGACGCGGTGACCAACACGGTCACCTGCTTGAATTGCACGAATTCCGGTAATAACAATACCAATTGGATTTTTGCCAGTCTTAACATCAGTGCCCCTGCCAGCGGCACCACCGTTGGTCAGGCGCCGACCTTGATCGGTACGGCGCCGGCTGGCGACACGGTTTACATCAGGGACATCAGCAATGATCTGGTGGCCACGGCCAAGGCGGATACCAATGGTAATTTCCGTGTCGTCGTGGGGCATGATGCTGCAGCCACCGGACTGACTATTACTGCCCAGCTGGCAACGGGCGCCAACAGCCTGACCCCGTATTTGACCACGGCGCTGATCAGTCCCGGCGATGTCAATACCTTGACGGTCAGCGCAACCACTACCACCAACCAGGTCCCAACCATTGTTGCTCTTAATGGGATCACCATTGTCAATCCTACCGCCACCCAATTTATCAGCGGTGCAACCCCGACGGTCACAGGCCAGGGATTGGCTGGCCAGCCTGTGACCGTGCAGGCCCGGGATGCCAACGGTAAATTGCTTTTGGCGGCAGGCAGCGGTACGGTGACAGGGAGCGGTAACTATTCCGTGACATTAACGACGGCGTTACCTTCGGCCACCAATTATCTTTCTGTCACGGTGGGATCAAGTGCCAATGAAACAACCAGTGCCTTGATAGAAGTGGCCCTGACAGATCCTTTTGGTTACGTTTATAACTCCAGCACCAACCAGGTCATCCAAGGCGCAACGGTCACACTTTATGATGCGACAACCAAGCAAATTGCCTCGGGGACCGTACAATCTTGCAATGCCGCAGGGGTCTGTTGTAATATGACAGGGACCTGTGTAGGCCCATCAGGAACGACAACAGGCAATCCGCCGGGAAACCCCTTTACCACCCTCTCTGACGGTTTTTACAGTTTCTTGGCATCCCCTGGCCAATACTATCTTAATGTTTCCGCGGCCGGCTACAATTATCCTTCGATCGTGGTCAATGTGCCCTCCGGACGCACGGTGGGCATTGGTTCCAAGGGCCAGACATTTACCGTTGGAAGCACGATCTTTGAGCTTGACCAGCCCGTGGATGGCAACAGCACGTTATTGCATATTACCAAGACCGCCAATAAATCCGAGGCCAGTGTCGGTGATATCGTCATGTACACGGTCAATATCCAGAACCTTTCATCGACGGACCCTGTTAACGCGGTCTATCTTAATGATGAAATTCCTCCTGGTTTTAAATATATCAAGGACCGGGTTTTGATGGGCGGCCAACCGACCGGGGAACCCAGCGGCCAAAGGCCTTTGATCTTTAATATCGGGACAGTGCCTGCCGCCACCACCCTGGTCTTGCAATACCAGCTGGTCATAGGCAGCGGGGTGACCATGGGTAACTATCAAAATACGGCAACTGCCCGGTTCGCGACCGGTACGGTCATCTCCAACCCGGCACAGGCGTCAGTCAGGATCATCCCTGACCCTGTGTTCGACCTGGGCACAGTGATCGGGAAGGTCTTTTTTGACTGGAACGAAAACGGCATCCAGGATGCGCCGTACTATGATCCCATATCGCATGAAACCATCGTTGAAAAACCCGTGCCCAACGTGCAGATCATGATGGAGGACGGGACGGTGATCACCACTGACCGCAACGGGCAATACGATATCCCCGGGCTTTTGCCCGGGCGCCATATTTTCAGGCTTGATGAACGCACCCTGCCGCCGGGGGCCTATTTGACGACGGACAAGGCCGTGATCGCCGACATCACCGCCGGGTCCATCACCAAGGTCAATTTCGGGGTCAATATTGATGAAAGCCAGACCAAGGGCCGGGACGCGGTGTTCTTTAATGAAAAGATCCGATTGACCCAGGACCCCAACCGCCCGGTCCCCAGGCTTAACGCCGCATTATTTGACGCCTCAGCCAACGCCAAGCCTAATACCGAGGAAGTGCTCCTTAATGAAGGGGCGTTGGTGCGCCAGGCAGAGTTTAGGATTTTCACTAATTATTCGCCGTTTATCAGCAGCTGGCGCCTGGATATCATGGACGCGGACACCCGAAAGGTCATCAGGAGCATTGAAGGGACGGCCTTGAACATCAATGATCCCATTTATTGGAACGGGCGGGATGACCAGGACATCATCATTAACCCTGACCATAAATATTCCTATGTGTTTAGTGTGGCGGACAATAAAAACAACCGCGACGACACTAAAGAAAAGCCCATCACCGTCAGGGAAATCAAGGATGACGCTGATCTCAAGAAGGAACGGGATGAGACCAAGGATGTCCTCAAAGACCGGGCAGTGCGTTACCGCAAGTGGCTGGATGCAGAGGCTGCCGTCAATAATTTGGACCATCAGGTCATCCAGGTCAATGGCGAGACCATCCATCTTGACCGCCAGGGCACTGATGTCAAGAGCATCCACGTGATGAAGGGCAATGATGTGTTCCTGGACATTCCTTTATCGGAACAATACGGCTTGACCCCGGATGAGCTGATGGCCGGCGGTTTCTCCACGACGGATGAAAAAGACAATCTTGAGGTCATCCTGCCCAACGGTGATTACACCCTCGACGTGGTCAGTGTCAAGGCCCCTGGCGATCCCGATGCCCAGGATGCGCTCGCGGCCGTGCCGCCATTGGCGCCGGCAGCTGTGGGCGGCATGCCTTCACGCACCAAGGCGCCTGCCGCTCCAGGGCCGCTTGAACATTACAGCCGTCCTCTTAAAGTCGGCGATGACTATATCATGTTTGTGGCTTTAGGTGATGCCCAGGTCGGGTATAATATCGACCGGGGCAACATTGAGCCGATCCAGGATGACACCCAGGAACCCGGGTTCTATCATGAAGGCAAAGGCGCCTACTATCTTAAGGGCCAGATCCTGGGCAAATACCTGGTCACCTCAAGTTATGATTCCGACCGCGCCGAGAAGGCCTTGTTCAGGTCATTGGACCCCAATGTCTACTATCCGGTTTATGGGGACTCATCCACTGTTAATTACGATGCTGCGGACACCCAGGGGGCCTTGTACTTGAAGGTGGAATGGGACAAATCCACGGCCATCCTCGGTAATTACGCGATTGATTTTAATGACACGGAGTTTGCCGCTTTCAGCCGCGCTTATTACGGCGGGAAAATCGACTACAAGTCTGTTTCCAGCAACCCGTATGGGGATGCGCGCACCAAGATCGTGGTCTATCACGCCCAGGTGCAGCAGCTGCCTTCGCACAATGAATTTTTAGCCACCGGCGGGTCATTGTATTTCCTTAAATACAGGAATGTCGTGCAGGGCAGTGACACGGTCACCATCCAGGTGCGCGACCAGACCAGCGGATTGGTGGTGGCCAGCCAAACCATGACCAACGGGGCGGATTATGAACTTGATAACAGCAACGGCAGCATCTTGTTCTGGCAGCCGGTGGCCATGATCGCCCAATCGGAGAACATCATTTCAAATAATTTGATCAATGGTGACCCGATCTATGTGGTGGTTGATTACCAGTACGCGGTCTCAGGGATGCAGACGCAAGGCAGCCAGGGGGCCCGCGTTGCCCAGGGCATCGGGGACAATGTGGTCTTGGGAGGTACCTATGTCCAGGATAATTCCAGCGGCCAGGAATACAGCCTCGAGGGCACTGATGCCACCCTGCACCTGGATAAGGATTCCACCATCAAGGCTGAATATGCCAAGACCAAGTCCCAGGAACAGGGTTCCTATGTTTCCACCGACGGTGGTATCACATTCACTTCCTTGGGGGTCACGGATTCGGCCAGCGGTTCGGCTTACGGCATCACCGGGGATGGCCGCTTGTTTGATAATATCGGATTAAAGAGTTATTACAAATGGATAGGCAGTGACTTTGGCGCGTCAGGCTCTACATCCGAGCAAGGCACTATAAAGACGGGCCTGAGCATGACTTTTGACCTTTCACCGGTGACCCGTTTGACCGCCAGTGAGGACATCCAGAAATTATTGGCCGGCGGCAACCTGCAGACCTCAACCCAGGTCGGGGCCTCTGAGACCGACACGACCATGGTGCAGATCGTGCATACTGCCGAGCGTTTGAAATTGACCGGGCAATTCCAGCTGGTTGAAACGAAAAGCGTCATCAATGGGGTTGAGTCAACCACCAACCAGCGGGGCGCCACCATGGGCGGCCAGGCCCAGTACGATTTGACCGACCGTATCAAGGTGACCTTGGGCCAGCAGGTGGATGTTGTCAATAAGGACAATACAGCCACGACAGTGGCCATTGCCGACCGCATCAGTGACCATACGACCTTAAACGCCCAGGATGTCTTCAGCTCCCAGGGCTCGGCCATCACCGCCGGCATGACCAATAAGATCACCCCTAAAATAGCCCTGACCACAGACTACACGCTCACCAGCCTTAACACCGGTGTCGTCGACAAAACAGCCAGCGTCGGGATCGCGGACCAGGTCAGTAAGAACATCACCACAACCGGCACCGTGGCCACCACACAATCTTCAACGGGCACCACCACAACGACCGCCAGCATCGGCACCATTGCCAAGATTTCAGACAGTGCCACTGTGAACATGAGTGTCGGCAAGAGCCAGAATGCGACGGGAGCCCAGGGTGCGACCAATGTGAGTTTAAACGGCACCACCCAAATAGGCAACACAACACTCACCGGTACAGCGACCGCCACCGGCGGTGCCGGCGCCGGTGCTAGTAGCGTCGCGAACAGTCCTCTGGCAACAGATTCAACCGGCCTTCTGCCCGGTTCCAACCCCTTGAGCATAGGCACAACCGGGGTGTCAGCCACTTCCTCTGTCGGTGTGCAGGCGGTGACCAAGGTCGACGAGAACACCTCGACCAACGGGTCGATCAACGTTGCCAACGACAGCACAGGCGGCAAGACCACCACCTTTGGTTTTGGTGATACCAGCAAACTAACCCAAGAATTGCAGGCCGTGACTGACACCAGTTTTTCATTAAGCCCGGGCACAGGGACGTCGGACAGCACTAAATACGGGCTTGTCAGGACCAATCCAAGCGGCCAAAAAGTCGAGGCTGATTTCACTCAAGCATCAGCGAACCAGCCCGGCACTGTTTCAGAATCGAATATTTATGGATTGACAGGGGATGTCAATGATAATGTGGCCGTGACAGCCAATATCCAAAGAGGCAAGGTCCAGAACCTTGGCACCAGCCAGTCGACCATCACGGATTTCAGCCTGGGGTCTGGTTATGTCCTCAAGGACACAGAGTCTGCGGAAGCAACATTGAAAAACTCGGCCAAACTGGAACTGAGATTGGATCGTGGCGTCGGCACGGACAGTTTGCGCCAATATGTCTTATATGATGCCCTTGAAGGCAAGTTCAATGACAATACAACCGGCAATATCAAGGTGGATTATTCCAAGACCCTGGACACCACGACCGGGGCCGTGGCCGAACGCCACCAGGAAATTATTTTAGGGATGGCTTACCGTCCGGTGAATTTTGACAAATTAAATTTGATAACCGAGTATTCATACCAGGATGGTTTTGGCGGAGGCACCCAGCAGGCTGACGCGTTAAATACCAACGTGCAGACAACCATTGCCCAGGTCTTGAGCGCTGAGGCTGTCTACGACATTAATGAGAACTGGCAGGCCGATGAAAAACTTGCCTACCGCATTGAGAATGAACAGGACACCGGGTTCCAATTCACCGAGACACATACGTGGCTGGTCATCCACCGCCTTAATTATAAAATTGATAAGGACTGGACCCTCAGCGCCGAATACCGTGACCTGGCCCAGGTGGAGGCCAAGGACAATAAAATGGGCCTTTTACTGCAAGCCACCAGGGACTTGAACGCCAATACCCAGCTTGCCTTCGGTTGGAATTTTACCAAATATAGTGACGACCTGACAGATTTGAGTTACACCTCGCTCGGGCCATTTGTGAGGATGACCGGTAAATTCTACGATGAAACCCCTGAGGAGCGCGCCCGGGCCCGTGCCAAATGGTTGGATGCCAAGATCAGCGATTGGGCGTGGGTGATGATCGCCAAGGAATTCTCTAAAAAGGACAGCAAGATCGTGCTGGAATTAAACCGCATGTTCGCCTTGGCCAAAGCGTCCCAAAAAGCAGGGCGCCTCGAAGAGTCCCAGCAGATCTATAAAGATATTATTGCCGCGGGTCAAATCATGTTTGATGAAGCCTGTGAATATATACGCCGGCGCATTGCTTTTGAGCAGCAGATGCAGCAATTGACCAAGACAGCGCAGGATTATTATAAGGGCGGGGAATATGTGAAGGCCCGAAAAATATGGGAGAAAGTAGTGGATGAGGCTTCCAAGGGTGTGGTAAAATAATTTTATAATCACTGCTCGTCATTCTGAGGAGCGTATTTTGCGACGAAGAATCTCTTCAAAATTAATTCTTACAGAGATCCTTCGGCTGCGCCTCAGGATGACATTAACATGATGAATACAAAATTACCTCTATATATACTTCTTCTGCTTTTTTGCTCAGCGGGTGCCTTTGCTTTTGCAGACACACCCAGCTCTTCTCTTGACGACAAACCTTCCGTCGACTCAGCTGAAAATTCAGGCCTACAGGTGCCTTCCGTCGCGGCGGGTGCCACGGCCACGGACACCCAAACAAGTTACCTTTATGACCTGCGGAAGCTTATTGAAAAATCCCGTGAAAATATCAAGGATGTCAATGAAAAGATCAAGGAACAGGCCGTGCTTAAACGCAACCAAAAGCGTGAAGAAAGGGCCCGTGAATATTATGAGAAGGGCATTGAATTGACCAACGAAGGAAAGCTCGACGAGGCCCGCGAATATTTTGAAAAGGCCATCCGCATCACCGACCATCCGGAAATGGCCGGGTATATTAGAGAAAGCCAAAGGCGGCTGAGAAAACAGGAAAACGCCCTGCATGCGCAGGAACAGGAACATTACAACCAGATCAAGGAAGATGAGAACACGCGCAAGGAAGATGTCGAGGAGGCTTATAAGCAGGCTGTTGCTTTATACAAAGAGAAAAAATACCATCCGGCCAAGGACGCGTTTGAACATGTTGATGACATTGCCCCGGATTACCGTGCCACCAGCAGTTACTTAAAGATCATTGACCAGGACATTATCACGATTGACGCCATTGCCGTCAAGCAGCAGGCCGTGGAAATCGCCCGCCAGCAAAAAGA
>Ga0364887_10794_pt1 | contig 12017 bp, 28 predicted proteins | sample ExccelJu500001D4_4_FD_206924 | JGI IMG/M metagenome (GOLD analysis project Ga0364887, IMG submission 206924) | Enriched cells from Trout Bog Lake Hypolimnion, Wisconsin, USA - BchlTB.July23.5000.01.D4 | ecosystem: Environmental > Aquatic > Freshwater > Lake > Hypolimnion/Profundal zone | place...
TGGAAAATACCTTAAAAAGGGAGATAGACTTTTCCTTGAAGGTTCATTACGAACTAAGAAATACCTTGATAAACAAGGTGTAGAACGATATTCGACTGAAATTGTGGCTGGTAGGCTTGAGTTCTTAAATGACAAGCATACACAAAATCCGCAAGATATTAGTCCTCCCGAATCTCAAGTGGATGGGTCATTTGATGATACCCCGTTTTAATCAGTAAACAAACTTATAAAAAGGAAGCCAAAATGAAACAGAAAGAACTAATTATTGCGACTTTAAAGCGTGGTTGGACAAGTCCATTGGATGCTCTTAAACAAGCTGGAACAATGAAACTATCCACTAGAGTAGGCGAGTTAAAAAGTGCTGGTTACATAATTCTTGACAAATGGCATGAATCCAAGAAATATAAAATGTATAGATTGACAGGAATTCATAAATGAAGTTTTTGATTTTAACTTTACCAATCTTGCTGACAGGTTGTCTTACTTATCCATCAGTTGTATGCAAAGATGGAAAAATGTACAGCAAGGTTGGTGTCACTTCAGTTTATACAGCAACAGAAATGAGCTGTATTGAAGTGAAGAATTATTTTCAAACTGAAAAGGAATAAAAAATGAATCATCATATTTGGACAGCAAGCGGTACTGATATTGAAGAACGCTGGATCAAGCAATACGGATGGGTAAGACCTTCTGAACAGCCTGAATACCAAGCTAAGTACAAATACTTCCAAGAATTGCCATTAAGGAAGCTGGATGATAAGGCAAAAATTGAATATGAAACAGTCCTACGCAGAGCTAAAGTAACGAGAATCAAATGAAAGATATTTCAGAAGAAATCGTGGTAGCAAAGAAACTTTTGAAAGAATTAGAAATTTTGAACTCAAATCCTGTATTAAATGGCAGGGACAACATTTACAATAATTTGATTGATTTGGATTTAATTATTCAAACCATGATGATGAAAGTCGAAAGACAATGACCAATGATGAAGCTATGCTATTCGTTTTAATAGTGATAGTTGGCTTCATTTTCACTGTAATTATGTTTATAAGGAATCATTAAATGAGCTGGCGAGACAAAACAATATTGACTGTTCTCATAGTTGGAATAGTTATGTCGCTGGCTTTAATGCGTTTGGCTGTGAGGTTGGCAATATGACCTGTAATTGTCAAACCCCTAAATCATGTGAAATGAATGGTAAATGCTTGAATTTTGAAGGTGAGCCAATACCATTTTTTGGCTGGCTCAAAGAAGATTTTGGGATTCAAGCCGCTAAAGCATGGAGTGAGATTAAATTTAAGGAACAAAATAAATGATACATAAACACACAGAAATAATTAAAGCATGGGCTGATGGCGCTGAAATTGAATCAAGAACTTTATGCACACATGCAGGGAATTCAAATCAATGGCACGAAACAACTAATCCAGCTTGGAATAACAACAATTTGGATTTTCGTATTAAGCCTGAAACAAAACCTGATTACATAACATTTTTAACTTTTACTAAAAATGGATGGTCAGAAGCTCCTATAAGTTGCTATGTAAGAAATTCTGAAAGAGCATTAAAACTAACACATGATGGCGAAACAGGCAAATTAAAATCAACGGAAGTTTTGTGATGAGAAAGGCACAAGAGAAATGAATAAACTATTTGATTGGTGGTTTAGTGGTCGTTGTTTACGGCATCCAATGGTAGTAGCTATTTTGTTTTATACGATTGGTTATTTTGTTGGAAAAAGTTAAGAAAGGCACAGGAGAAATGAGTGGAATAGACATGATTAGCTACGACATTGCTTTTGCATTAGGTTATTTTTGTCATGTGTTTGTAAGTTATTTAATGAGAAAGGCACGGGAGAAATGAACAATGAACCAGTAGCGTGGATGTATTACGATGCATGGAATAAATTAAAGTTAGGTAAAACTATGCCACCTGACCCTAATTGGTTTCCTGTTTACACCCATCCAGCAAAGTGCAATAAATGCAACAACACGGAGTGGGTATGCGAAAACCACCCTGACCAAGAAGCCCATAAATGTAGTCATTGTGAAGGTGCTGGAAAACCTTGCGAGTGTACTCATCCAGCAAAAGAACTACACCTATCACTTCAAAAAAGTAAAGAAACAGGTGAACTACTAGCTGTTACTTATACAGATGATGAGCATAGGATTGTTGAAGTGTTATGGCAAAAACCACCAGCAAAGACACTAACAGATGAGGAAATTAAAGAATTATCTGAAAAATATTTAGACATGGATTGGCAAACAGGAGTAATTGAGTTTGCTAGAGCAATACTAAGAAAGGCACAGAAATGATTAACTTTTTGTATTTTATTGCGGGTCATGCGCTTGCAGTATGGTTATTTTGCGCTGGAATTTATGGAGTTATGAAATGACTAATGAACCAGTAGCATACATAGACCCATACGACCTTGAAAGATTGCCACACTACGACTGCTATATTGGTAGCCAGCAATTAAAAAATGGTATTCCACTCTACACCCATCCAGCAAAGACACTAACAGATGAGGAAATAGCTAAGTTCACTGTAAGAATTTATAACTGCCGAACTGGTGCAGAAGCCCATGAAATTGTTTTAGCAATACTAAGAAAGGCTAGTGAGAAATGAACATAGTTTCTAAATGCCGATGTGGAGCTTTACTTGATGTAACTGCTAGCGACATCCCTGCAAGATTTTCATTTATAGAGTGGTTAAAACTACATGAAGAATGCCCACAAAAAATGTTTTCATCGCACATTGCATTTAAGTATTTAATAAGAAAGGCACAAGAATGAACGCTAATGAACTAGCTGATAAGTTAGAAGAAATGGGATTGCATGGAGCCGCCACCATGCTACGTCAGCAACAAGCTGAAATAGAAGCGTTGAAAGATAAGCTAATGCTTGCAAAACAATCATTAGAAATTGTGGAAGGCTGGATTAAAAAATGATCCCTGAAGAAGTAATCAGAGAGTTTTATATGCTAACGAACCCTTATCCAATAGCCAATAGGTTTCATACCTATTTAAAGAAGTTTAGAAAGATTGAACAGTTTATTAAAGATCAACGCCATTGATGCTTTTTAATAACTTGCTCGGATTCGTAATCAGTATGGCAAAAGGCGTTACAAAATAGCCCTTTAATAATGCTATCGTTGCAATATAAACAACGTCCAGTAAAAGGATGATTTTTAGATTTAGAACGGGCAATTTGAATAGCCAAATCCCGATCCCGTTCTTCATTGTCTGAAGCCATGTCGTAAATATCGGTCATGCTAATTTATTCAAAAATAATACGGCTTCTGCGTGTCTGCGCTTAATAAGACCAGCCATGACCTTGCCATCAGCATGAGTCCATTTTTCAAACTCTAATGCCGCCCCTTCCATGTCACCAGCATTAATCTTTCTGAGTAATGTTGAACCAGCAAAATTACCAGCACCACAGTTAAAAACGAAGTCCACAAGGGCATCAAATTCATTTTGGGTTAGGTCTGTATGTACTTTTGAATTGACAGTTTGTACGGCTTTTTGAACGTCTTGCATAAGGAATTCTTCAGCTTGCTCTTGAGTAATGGTCATGCCTTGATGTACCTCTGTTCCTGTGTGTCCATAACCAATAGTCCAAGGATCGCCATTAGTTGCTGGATCAGGATAAGCAGTAAGTCGTAAACCCTCAAAATTCTCGGTAAGGTGAAGTCCATTTTTACTGTAGTTCATAGTATTGTTCTAGCAACATTACCAATCTAATAATAGGCACAAGTTAAACAACATCGCATTGGCTTTCTTGTATTAGATCAATTAATTTGAGGGTAGGAATTTTTAGAGTCCAACCTGTTCTCGAATCCATGATTGAATCGACTCCACTTGTTGAGTTGTCATTGCACATTTTTCAATAAATTGTGGGTCGGTGGGAGTTCCATCAATGCTGGAGGTGGTGTTGGAAACGGAGGGCATTGAATTGCTACTGGTGTTGTGCATCCCACTATACATAGACTTAATAGCAACCAACTTAGCTTGATATTCATTGGATATTCCTTTATTGATTAAGGCTTGCTCTTTAATGACTTCTTTGTTCTTGGCTTCTTGTGCAAGAGCCAAAGCATTAATCTCGCCCCTGTAAGCAACAAACCGAGAATGCTCAAAACTATAGCCAAGATAACCAGCAAACAAAACAGCCAAAACTCCCAAGGCGTATTTAATAAGCTGAAGGTAGGGAGTAAGGAAATCAAACATTACCTAAAGCCACTCAAACGTGGCGAGAATACAAAGGTGGATTTATAAAGGCTTGGTTTTGGATCAACATTAGGATCAACTAGAGCAAAAATATTATGCCCAAAATTGCAATAGATACACCGAGAAAATCCGATTGGTCGTACCCAACGGAACTGAAATAGACCATTAACAGTAACAAAACACCAGCCAGCTTTAGCGTTATCGTTATCTCGTATCGTAATATCGCCTTGAACAGTTGAATCATAAGGTGTTCCTAATGTCTTTAATCCAAAGGTGGGCAATGGATTACGAATCAACCATTTAATCTTTGATCCATAAGAAGGAGGGTTAATGGCTTGAAATGAGGCATCACCATCAAGTGAGTTATCCCATGTTTGAAACCAATTTAACCAAGTAGGAAGTCGAGGTCCGAATTCCTCTTTAGCTCCATTATCCACCCACCCTAAAGCATTGCCTGAAAACAAAGGCAAGATAGGTGAAAGAATAATTGCAAGAAGGGTCAATACAAGATTGACGGGTACTGAGAGGATATAGAGTAAATAGTTCATTCGATTGGCTTAGAAGTTATAAATCTTAGTATGGCAACAATAACTCCAATAGTAATAAGGAGCAAACCATAATATCGAGGATCAATGATGTTTTGAACATAAGATAGATTATCAAATAAAGCACCAAAAATTACCAACAATAAGGAAAACCACATTGTTGATGACGGGCGCATCGTCATCTATGCCTGCCCGCTTTCTGAGCAACTACTATCTTAGTCACTACCATTCTAGCTACAGGCTTGCGAGCCAGAGTTTTTGTGGCTACTGGTTTCTTTTTAATCTCAGGCAAAGAAAGATTAATGGTGTAATTGATTTCAGGCTCAACAGGTTTTCTACGAAGTAATGCTGCTATTTGCTTAAACATTATTTATCCGCCTTTGTATCAAGTTTATCAAGAATCTTATCCAATTTTTGAAATATTTGAGTAGTTACGCTTTGAAAGTCTTCACGCTTGACGTAATGATCTGATACTTTTACCTCAAGATTATTGATTTGTCTTGCCAAAGTAGATTGGTCTGCAACAATTTTATCTTGATTCTTAGATAATTCTTTTGACCACCAGCCTATTACGCCAGAAGCTGCTGTGGCTAGAATGGCTATTGATGCAACTATTGCTGACCAATCCATGACGCTTACTCCTCAGCAGGAACTTCATCAACTACTGGAGTTTCTTCTGCTGCTGGAGCTTCAGTATTATTTCCTTCAATAAAATCAATAAGTTCTTTGATTTCTTTACGAGCTTCTGAAGACATATCTAAAATAAGTTGTTTGATTGACATGGTAATTCCTTATACAATTGGTCTTGCGGGTTGCGCTGGCATTCCAGCTAAAAATTGTCCTACTGTTTCTTCAGCAGTAACGGAAGCAAGCGCTGGAATAGCCCATGCCCATACTTCATCTCTCCAAATATTTAATGCTTTTGCTTCAGCAACATATTGAGGCATAGTGCTTGTCAAATATGAAACCGCTGAAATAATATCATCATAACCCCAATCTTGAGCACCAGCGTTAATTGCTGAAGTAACAGAAGGGGTTAATCTTGCTTGAGCTTGTAAAACAGTCTCAATTAATGGGTAAGACCCAGTAATCTCAGTCCATTTGTTTTCAATTGCTTTGGCAATGTATGGAGCAAAAGCGGGGATTGTGCCATCATACCCATGCACTTTACCATCAGCATCTTTAAAATATCTCATCATTTTTCCTTAATAAAGCTCGACCCAATTTTGAACACCTTGACCACAATTTAATTGATAGGTAGCTCCGGGGGGAACAATTAAAATTGCACCTCCATAAGCTCCACAACCATTAAACTGCCACTGCCAAAAAGTTATTTGCTGACCATTTACATAAGAAGTAATTGATGATCCTGAAGAACAAGTGCTGGTAGCGGAAACAACGATTGGATAAGCATAAGGGTTTACATATCCCGTATTAAATGCCCTACCCACACCATGCCATATTTCACCAGTAATACCCAATCCTAATTTGCTTTGTCCATTTAATGCCAAAGCATTTGAAGCAGTTGTAGCCGTTCCAGCATTAGTGGCATACCCCGCATTTGTGGCTGTCCCCGCATTGGTGGCATATCCAGCGGAGCTTGCATAATTTGCGTTAGTAGCATAACTAGCATTGCCTGTAATATTAATTAGCCATGTACCGTATGCCCCTGAACCACTAGGTGTTGGGGGTGTGTAACCAAGAGCATTGGTTACATCAGTTGAATTTAAAGTAACCGAACCATTACGCCCATTAAAACTCACCATTGGAGCATACCCAAGAGCATTGACCACATCAGTTGAATTTAAAGTGACAGTTCCCGTGCGTCCATTAAAACTTGCCACTTGTGAGGAGTTGGCAAAATAAATGTTTGTACCATCACCATAAATATAAGTAGATGCACCTTGAGCAATATTGACCCCTGAACCACCCGCTGTTTTTGCCTGAATGGTGAAAGCACCAGTAGTGGCATTAGAAATAATCCATTTGCCCACAAAATTAGGAATGATCAAATTGCATGAAGTGGTCATTGTCCCAGTCAAGGTCAATATCGGGTAAGCCGCTTGAATATTAGTTAATGTAATGCTTGACCCTGATATAGCAATAGTTTGATTACCATACCAAGCATCAGGAACCCAACCAGCCCCCCCAGTATCAGGGTTTGATGTATTGTTTTCAGCAGTACTAATCCAAAATCCAGCATGGCTTGTACTTTGAATCACTGCTCCCAATGGGTATCCAGTTACAGCGGAAGAGAAAGCTGCATCATAAGGAAAAAAACCACCAGCTTGTTGCCATTGTTGAATGGCTGTGATTTCATTAAGAATTCCATTCATGTCACCACCCCAAGGGGGAACGCCACCTGAAGAGATAGGAATAAAAGTATCAGGTGGGAAACCATCTTGCAATGAAGCACGACCATTGACAATACCAATTTGAGAAGCAACTGGAATTGGATTTATGTAACCCGTCCCAGCGGCATAACCAAAAGGCAATGGAATCTTTGATGGAATATTTGAACTTTGCATAAGAAATCCTATAAATAGTTGACGATCATTTGAACGCCAGCTGGTCTTGGAAAGACCCCTGAACTGGTCACAATGGCAATTTGAGCTGGACTTGGAATAAAGTCAAGATAATAAGTAAAAGTCATATTTAGATTATCAATCACATAAGCAGGACCAAAAGGATCAATTCCGTTATTAACACTAAATTCAGCTCTTAACAAAGCATTGATTGATGGTACTGATAAATTAGATATGTTGGCAGCCGCTTTGACAAAAATAAGCTGTCTATATTGAGTGTCAGACATTGCAAAGTTGGTTGTCTGTTGGACACCTTCATAAAAAGGGGCTTGTTGAAAAGGTTGAGCTCCAGTTAATGCAGTTGGAACTGTGTAAGCTTCTTCAAATCCAAAATACGGTGTAGAAGGAATTTGAAGATATCTTGAGCATCCAACAATTTGACCCCAAATGTCTAAACCTGTTCCAACAGCTGTAGCCACATTCCAAATGTTTGCATAAAAATTGGCTATGTCATGTGCTGGATCAACAGCATCACTAAAAGAATGAATTAATGATACCAATGTGGGTGAATCATAATACTGACTTAATAAGGTTTCTTGCCAAATCGGAATAGCTGGCTCAACCGCAATAATGGCAGTTGATGTTGGAAAATCACCAATATAAATTTTTTCATTTATATCTAAAACAAAATGGGATGTTTGTGAACTGGAATCTGAGCAAAAAAAGTTTTCATCAAACGATTCATTGTCTATAACTATAGAGCTAAATGAGGTTGCTGCAAGGGTTGATGAACCAAGCATATTAGACCAAAGTTACCAAAATATTAGAAGCAGTACAAGTGGGAAGTTCATCAATTCCAAGAGCAGCTATCAAGGTACTTGGATTGGAAACAAAACCAATATAAACTTCAATCACATTCACACTAGGGCTAATCGCATTGATATTTGCATAATATCTACCTGAATATGAAGTTGATCCAATGGTCACAGCAGCCCCACCATCTTCACCATTAAATGAAGCCAAAACTGCATTTTGTACCAAAACCGTAATATTAGATGGCAACAAAGTGCTATTTTTAATTTCAATATTAAAATAGACGGGGGTAGATGTGGGGGTCAGCCATGTCACCGTATAAGGCACGGGGGAAGCGTAATTCATGTCATATACAGTAGCAGATGTATTGCCTGAATAATTACAACCCGGTGGTTTTTCATTCCAAATTGCTTGTGAAATAGTAGCTGATGTACCTCCTGCTACACTGACACATATAGAATGAGCCGCTATTGAATAAGCAGTACTGCCATAACTAATTGCTGATCCTGTTGGATTATCCACAACTAAAGCACCAATTACATTGGGGACGGCAGTAACAGCAGCATAAATGGATTGAATTGAATTGACTGAATTGACTGCAACTGAAGCTGATCTACGGGCTTCAAAAGCAGCTCGTGATTCCACTAAGTTTCCAAGAGCACCCGGAGTGGAATTGTAAACTGTATTCCAGCCAGCAACCGCAGTGTAAATAATGGACAAAGCACCAATGTTGCAAGCAATAGCCCCTTGAGTTTGATTTTGAAACTCAACAACAATTGAACCTGATGATGGAATAACGGCTTGGGAAACGCTTGAATAGAGATAACCCGTAGTGTCTTGAGCAACTGATCCCGCTGGAATTAAAGTTCCTACAGCTCCCGTGCAAGTGGCATTGACAACCGTTCCTGCACCAGCGATCCGTGTCATGAAATATATTTCACCAATGGCATCTTGCCAAATACCTGATGCAAATGCTGGATTGACTTGATTTGCTATGTAAGCAATATCGTCATTCTTATTCCCAATGATGGCAGTTTCAGATTGAGCAAGTTGACCTTGTGGGGTTTGCAATGCTGGATTCACACCACCACCAAATGCCGCATTGATGTCTTGTTGAACACCAGCTAAAATGTTTGTTTCAGTTGGAAGTACGGGGCTTCCATTGACCCATGTGATTATTGGTACATTAGTGCTCATTTACCCTCCAAAAGCTACATTATTAGTAGCTCCATCTGTATCTATTATTTGAACTTGACCAACCAAGGATCGATTTTTAAAAGAGGTAAATGTGGCTTGAGCTGCCACCACATTAGGAATTGTTAAAGCTTCGTTTTGAATTTGCTCTGCAATATATTGCAATGGGGGAAACTCACCCAGTATTTGTTGCCAATAAGGAAGTCCAAGGCTGGTGTCATACCAACATTCCCCTAAGAATGTTCTAATGGCTGAAGCTACGTCTTGAGCTACAGAATAAGGTGTTTGAGCTAAAGCAATATTCCCATTAACATCGAGAACCAAATCCCAAGCGGTTTGATCGAGAAGTAAAGAATTTTGAATAATTGTCATTAAACTGGCACTCCCGTTTGTCCACCACCTGTTTGAACCCCACCATGCTTATGAGTATGAACGCTTGTGCCTTCAGCCGTTACATCCCCTGTAACTGTCATCGAGCCACCAAATGTAGCGTTTCCAGCATAAGAGCCTGAACCTTGAGACACAGCTCCATTCAACACAATGGAGGGTGAATTTATAGTGCAAGCAGTTGAAGCATCAACTTCTACGTTTGGTGCATTTATTGTAACCTTTGTGGGGCTAAGAATGGTGATTCCTGAACTATTAAATTGAATGTATTGAGTGGGGGCTGCTCCCAAAATGGTCATCAAATAAACCATATCAGACATATCATTTTTACGATTAGAGCCGGGGGCTGATATTGCCTGAGTGTTTTTTACTGTCGAAATGTCTCGATCACATACAGTAGCAATGCCAATATCACCAACCACAGGGTCAAGAATAATTCCATTAGCCCCACCTTGTATTCTCATATAAGGGACATTGTGAATAATGCCATGATCCCACAAAACACTATTACCATCCACTGCACTTACCAATGGTTGTACGTCAACTGATCCAATGGGAGAAACACCACCAGTATTGGTTACAGCTATGACTTTTACTGGCATAGCTGTTCTAAGACCTGATAAAGCATTTCGTATAATAAAATCCATTCGCCCTACTTCAGAAGCCGCATCTGAAGCAACGTGATTTGTTTGAATTGGAGGGTTAGTTGACTGGGACATAAGGACCGGGTGCTAATTTAGAAGTAGTAAACCAAGGACCATCAGGTGTCAAAGTGCTAATTTCATGAGTAGATTGTTGAACAGGAAATTTACCATTTGCTTTTGGAATTCCTGAAGAAAGGTTTATTGTTATTCCATTGGAAATAGTTGCAGTAAATTCAGACCTCACTACAAATCCCGTTTCCCAATAAGAGGGATACCCGACAAGTCCTGTTTTCGGACCAATATCAACCACGATATTACTTGAAACACCATTGTTAGCCCAAATAGTTATTGTGTCATTTTCTATTTTTATCGGGAATTTTGCGTTTCTTGCAATGGTACAAATTTGATCAATCACTGATCCTGATACATATTGATTTTGCAAAACAGCATGAGCACTATTGTTGTAATTGATAAAAGACCAAGGATCACCCAATTTTCCAACTAAAGCTTTGATAATGTCTTCCGCATTTTGAGACCCTTTGTAAGTGTTAGGAGCTACAGGAGAAGCCTTGTCATAATAACCAGCCATTGCCGCACAAACAAAACTCACTTCAGGGGGGTTTGAAAAATCAATAAAACTTGATATTAAAGTCCCTTTAAAAACTTGGTTCATTGATCCCCCTTGATTACCAGCAGAAACCGTCACTGATGAATTTTGAACAAGAACCATTCTTGAGCCAGTGCTTGAATATTCATTCATTTGGTCTAATGTCATACCAAAAACTTGCAGTTGTAACTGACCAAAAGCGCTATTCCCACCGGGATTTGTAATAAGAGCATTGCACCTTAAATTTTTAAGGACTATAGGATTTTTATTGGGTGTAGTAAAAACCAGCTCAATTTGTCTTATAGCAAAAGTCATGTTGCATACACCAATTGATATCGTGTACCCAAACCATCATAAGTAGGGTCACTTGTTCCTTGAGTATCAAAAAAAGTTAATTGACCTGTAAATCCATAATAAGTTTCACGAATCAATCCCACTAAATTCAAACACAGTACAGATGTTACGCAAGGAGTATTATCAATCTCCAAATCAAAAAACAATCCTGTGTTTTTTTGATAGATGTTGATTAAACAATTTTGAGTGCCAAGCTGAATCGTAAACGATTGAGCAGCAACATTGGTAATGGGGATGATTTGAATGGTCATTTTATTCCAAAACTAGAAGCTGTTGCACTAGGGTTGATTGATCCAAAAGAGGTTGATGGAACTTGTGGTGACAATTGACCAAATGAAGAGGTTGGTGTTCCTGAAGGTTGAACCGTTGCTACTGTTGGGTTTGAAACAATACGAACCCATTGAAACCACAATTGGGCAATTAATAAAGTAGCTCCTCTAGAAGCTTCCCTACGATAGTCAACATGAATCAAGTTAGTGTTTACGTAAGTAGCATCAGGGGTAACAATATTCACTAAAGTCAATTTAAGAATCAATTGATCTATACCTGAGATGAATTGTCCTTTAGTCATTTTTCCATTACCACTACAAGTAACAGTCAATCGAATGTCATATGGCAAATTTACTTTGTTGTAGCTTTGAAAAGCTCCATTTTGCAATGGATAAATAGGGATTTTTGCTTCTTCACGATATTCAAAATCAACAAATGAATCAGGCG
>Ga0364887_10193_pt2 | contig 11985 bp, 12 predicted proteins | sample ExccelJu500001D4_4_FD_206924 | JGI IMG/M metagenome (GOLD analysis project Ga0364887, IMG submission 206924) | Enriched cells from Trout Bog Lake Hypolimnion, Wisconsin, USA - BchlTB.July23.5000.01.D4 | ecosystem: Environmental > Aquatic > Freshwater > Lake > Hypolimnion/Profundal zone | place...
GGAAAGGTGCTAATTTTTATTTTCTTCGAAATTGAAATAAATCTCTCTTCTACCAACCAGAAAAAAAAGTATGCGAATAAAATTGCTACTGTTAACTCTAAAGCTAGGAACAAGAACTTCATGCTTAAGGACATTGCAACTCTCTTAAGTATATAACCAAAAATTGTGACAATTAAACAGTGTGTAATGTAGAGTGAATAAGATATCTTACCAATGAAATTTAGGACTCTATTAGAATAATTGAAAAAAGCAATAACAATTGCAGTTGTGATGGAAACAAAGTAAATGATTGTGTTAGTTGATTGTAAATAAGCAATAATGAAAAAGAGGAGGAGTGATAGAAAAAACTGTTTAATTGATATTCGATCAATTTTAAAAAGATAAGTAATAATTCCGACACAAAAAACTTGGCTGTAGGTAGATATGCAGTAATAGGCCTTGTCAAAATAAAATAAGGAACTCAATGACACTATCAAAAGTATTATTAGATTGATAGGAAAAGTTGATTTTGTAATAAATTCCATTGATAACCCTATGATGATATAATATTGAAACTCGATACACAAAGTCCAAAAAACATGATTATACCAATCATACTTTGTTAAAGGGATAGTATAAGTTAGATGTGACAGCAATTGGAAAAAATCAAAATGAAATTGTTCGCCAACATAGCCAGGCCTAATAGTAACTAAATAACTAAGCAATAATGTAAGCACAATAGCTGCAAAATATGGAGGATCTATTCGAGTGGATCGTCTAAGTATGTATCTCAAAAAGTTTTTTGTTTTATAACCTGAATTGTACAGCGAATAAGGAATTATGAAACCGCTGATTACAAAAAAAACATAAACTCCCAACTGCCCAGCAGAAAAAAAGTTTGTAATAATAGATTTTCCAAAAAGTCCCAAACCACCAAAATGCACCAAACAAACTCCTAATGCAGCAATTGCTCTTAATGGATTTAAAACCTCGACGTATTTATTGCGCATTAGTAATTTTCTTTCTTAAATTTAGAACTGGCTTCTCAAGTAAGTAATAGGAAGCAGCAGAAACTAAATAAATAACGCCTAAGTTATAGGGAAAAATTCGCCAAAACCCTTTTAAATACCCAAGAAAGAAAAATTGTTGCCATATATAAATACTATAGGAAAGCACCCCAATATGTACAATTATTTTGTTGTTTAGTATTCTAAACATCAAATTATCTGAGGGAACAGCGTACGCTATAAGCATGAAAAGAATAGCTAGCGAAATAATAGTATTTCCAAATGGCAATGAAATTAATGCCAATTTCCCATGTCCAGAAAGATATACAAACAAACTAATTAAAATAACAGCAATGAATTGTGAAAACGGATTTTTTAAAATTCTGGCAATTCTTTGATGTTTATTTTCGAAAAAGAATATACCTCCCCACGCACCTATTAGAATAGAATCTGAATATGAAAAGAAAGGAGATAAAGATAGAGTGTCTAAAGTAGGATATTTATATGCAATTATCCTGGCTAACCATGAATAACAAATTAACCCGTATAATATACTTTTTAGGTTTTTTTTGAACAGATAAACTAAAATCGGCCAAAACAAGTAAAATTGTTCTTCAACAGATAGTGACCAAAAATGACCTATAAACCAACACTTGTCTTTTTCAAAATTCATCGTGAAAGTAAAGGCATGAAGAAGGTTTTTGTTGGTAACTGTAATTTGATCAACGTTTTTGATTAGAAGAATAAAAAAACTATAGGCTAGAAATACGGGTAAAATTCTAAACGCTCTTCTTAAATAAAAACTTTGAATATTAATTTGATTATTTAATGATTGTTCAACGAAAAGTAAATTAGTTATCAAAAATCCACTTATAACAAAAAAGATTGTTACTCCTACATCTCCGTGTTTGACAATATCTGCATATTGTAGAGGAAATCCAGTAGATAGTCTACTATGTGCCAATAATACTAGTAATATTGAAACGGCTCTAAAACCATCAAGGGAAGGAATTCTTTTCATTCTATTATTCTAACTAAATACTCCTTTTTCAGAATGATATAAATGTTCTATATAATCATATAAATAATTATATGTTTCGGCTATATCTATTGCTGTAAGAGTTTCAGTTTTCAATGTTGCTTTGTCTTTGTAAATCAGTTTGCCTATAAAAATCTTAATCTTTGACCAAAGACTTATATCTGCCCCGTCACCTTCATATTCATACATCGCTTCACCCATATTCCCCTGTTTTTTTATGAGCTCCACGTTTTTTGTAGAAGATACAGTTTCCGCATGGACAACAGACAACGCATTATATCCACTGTAATAGGCAATATTTGCCTTTAAATAACTTATTCGTAATGAATATTCCCAATCCATCATTACAAAAGCAGTATTATAAAGACCTATATAGGCTAATGATTTTTTTCGAGCTAATAAGTGGACATCACCGAATGTAAAAGACTTGACAATACCTTCTTTCCATTTACTAAACTCTGAATATCTTGAAAAATTTTGAATGTTCTTATAACTATCAATATGACATCCTAAATCATTTGAAATACACACATCAATTTTTGAATTTTGCAACATGTAGTTCTTACATTCCCTTATGGCAGAATAGCAAAATACGTCGTCATCTATTATCTTTTTTATCAAAGTCCCTTTTGCCAATAGCATTGCTTTATTCCAAGCATGTGCTTGATTTTTATCGGGCTCTGAAATAAACTGATGGATTTTACCCTCACTGTAAAGTTCATGGAGATATTCTTTAGTGCCATCTGTACTATTTCCATCCACTATTACTATTTCTTCATCAGGTAATATCTCCTCTAATAATTTGCCCAATGTGATTTTAAGAAAAGGAAGTCTATTTCTTGTGGACAGGATATATGATAAATTAATCATGAAGCAGAATGATTGAAAGATTTTGTTCTTTTAAAAAGAATATCGTGAATGAGATATCTATAAAATCTTGTCATTTTACTTAGTTTGACTATTCTGCATTTATTTAAAAAAACCATGTAGATAAAGTCCAAATTTATTAATTGATGATAAGTGTCTTTTGAGAAAAACTTAATATTACTTCGTTCGTTTAAAACTGACAGCTTGAACATTCTTCTTACCTTCTCAACTTCAATAAGATATTTGCCAAAAATTGAATCAATAATTTTTCTATTTTTATATACTTTGTAATCCCAGATGCTTAAAATATAGAAGTTTAATACATTATTTTTTTTGAGACTACAATAATGAAATAAAATGAGCGGCTCCCCATTGCATATAATCTGGTTATTCTTAATTGCAATATCACAATTACCTATGTTATATCCAGCAAGATTCAATCCTTTCAACCTAGAAACCACCACCTCATTGGGATAGAGTATTGTAAATTTCTCCATGTACTTTTGATCAGTAAACTTATCGCCTTCAATATAATCATAGCACCACTCTGTACATCTTTCACACCACCAATTTAAACATGAAATACTGGTCTCATTATTCTTGACTAGCAAAAAACCTCCATTAAATTTACCATAGAGTTCTTTATCTATATGTTCTTTCGAAAAATTATGGGATGTAACTAAAATCGATTTGTCCGCAAGTTCTTGTAAAACAGGATTGAGCGAACTAAAGAACATCATATCAGAATCTACATAGGCAAGATGATCTAGAAACTTATAATTAGTTATAATATAATTTATGCAATGGGGTTTCAGTGTTAAATAATAATCTCCCTTCCTTCTTGTTTGTTTAATTTCCTTTAAATAGCTAAATTCATTCTCAACCTCAGAAAGTTTTACAACATTTATATTTGCATCGGATAAACGAGTTAAAAAATCAAAAGTATATTCATCTAGTGCAACTATGAAAATTGAATAATCTTTATGGGTTTCTCTTATGGAATTTATCAATACCATACCCTTTGCAATAAAGCCTTTGTCAAAAAGTGTACAAAAGTTTGTAGACATTATACTAGTTAATTTTATTCTTTATTTTATGGATCAGGTTCTTAAACCTTTGAATGAAGTATCTATGATCCTTCCTGATTATCCAACTAAATTTAATCCCAAGTGCCTTGTCATATTTTGGCTCCCAGATGGGATTTTCAATAAAATGTAATGGAAATATTAAATCATACACCATTATATCGTCCTTACTATTATGGGAGGTATGTGTGGCGTCATTCCCAAACCCAATATTCTTTATTAAATTTTTGGTTGGTGTTATACAATACATATTGTTTTTTGCAATTGTGTACACCCATTGATAATCCCAAGTGTAGCCTTTGTTAGGGTCGGTTGTATAACTATCAAATATTTTTTTAAATGCTTTTGTCTGCATCGCATTATTTTGAAATGTCCTCTTTAGGTCTGAAACATCGCTTGAGTTGTAAGATCTCATTTCAAAATCGTACTTTTCCCAAGCTCTTTTCCAAGTAGCCCATCCCCATATTTGGGCGTAGTGAGAAAAAAAATATGCATAATCACTTTTCCAAACAGACAAGGCATTGCTACCGGTAATCATCCCCACGTTCTCATAATTGGCATACTTTTTTAAAAGTATTTCACAATAGTTAAAGAAACTATTGTTTGGCAAACAATCGTCTTCCAGAATAATTCCCATATCAACTTGTTCAAAAAACCATGTTATTGCACCACTCACTGCCCTACCACATCCCAAATTTTTCTCCCTGAATAAAGTCTTTACTTCGCATTCCCAATTTATGTCGCTTACAATTCTCCGGACCTCTTTGCATTTTTCATACTCTCCTTGCTTTGAATCTCTCGGCCCATCCGCAGCAATGAATAATCTAGTAGGTTTTATTTTCTTAATTTCTGAAAATACTTTTTCCGTTACATCTGGGCGATTGAAAACCAAAAAAAGAATTGGGGTGTCAAAGTTTTTTATAGTTGAATCCATTTATCTAAAATAACGTTTATTGGAATTTCTTTTTCTTCTCTACAGCCTAGCCAGTATTTTGGGACTATAACTTTTGGATTTTTCTCATTCAAATAAGCTCCCCACCAACTAAAGCTACTGTTAGACAAAATACATATATCTGCACATTGCAAAAATTGAAAATCAATAATCTCTGGGTTTGATGAAATGAATTTATTGTTGATATATGAAAATTCCGATTCTACAAATTTGTTGTCATCGGATATGAAAACAAAAAATGCATCTTTATCGTCAACTTGTTTTATGGCATTGTGATAATAGGATGTATTTATAGTTAGTCCAAGACCAACATAATCTCCACGGCGTACATGTACTACCACTATTTTACGTTGAAGGTCTAACCCCTTTGTAACCGATCGGAATTCGCTTTTGTATTCTTCTTTAATCGAAAAAAATGACTTAACTTCTTTCTTGTAATCAATGAAATATCTCTCAGATTGGAAAAAACCTATGTAGAGCTGTTTGTTTTTTATACCTATAATCGCTTCATTTATTGATTGCTCATTATCAATTGTAATTGACCTATCACTCAAAAAGAATTTGTTAATAGACTCGTAGAAAAATCTTTTTAGATGGATACAAAAAATATTTTTAAACCCTTGTATGGAGAAAATGTATTTATCAATCAAGTAAAAGCAATCCTTTTTAATTTCAAAATACTTATACAGCTTAAATTTTTCAATGCCTTTATCAATATAAAACGAAGTATTTAGCTTGCGTGCTGCTGCATATATGAAAGCATATTGAAACATCTGATTCCCTAATCTTCCTTCTATTTTTACTGCTATCATTTATTTTTTTATGAACGTCCTCTCTATCTTTTTTACTATACGTTCCCATATCGTGGCTTTGGGATAAACAAAATCATGTACACTTTTATGCAATTTTTGGTAATATTCTCCTTTCGATTTACCCTGTTCAATTAGGTTAAGCGGTCTTTTTTTCAAGTTGTAGTACCAATAATATTTCCCTTTGCCCAACATATAATCCAGAAAATCTTCATCGATACGGTCAAAAAAAGGAAACAAGGCATACATTACTTTCAAAGATACTGACCACATATTTGCCTCTGCATCTTTCATCCAATACGAATTATCCTCTAAGCGATGATAATAAAAAGTATCCGCCAATACCACTTTTTTTGCTCCAGTTATTGCTTGGCGCAAACCAAAAGTATAGGTATCCAATGCGCCGCTCCCTTCTGCATAACCCTTTGCTTTTGTCCAACTTGCTTTTGTAAATAGATAATTGCCGTGTTGCCCCGGTGTATTACCCCCTACCAGATATTGGTTATTATCAAAAACACCTGTGGGTAGTTTCCAAGTGTAATGAATATCTGACTTGTCTTTTGTAAAGAAAAGTTGATTTTGAAATGATGCCACATCGGCATCCTGCTCCAACAAATAGGCTTTCAACTGTTTTACACTATTATCTGCCAATACATTATCAGAGTCCAAGCAGAATACTAATTCATTGTTGGCATTTTCTACGGCAGTATTCCTTGCTGCTGCACCCCCCTTATTTCTCTTGTGGGTGATTACCCTAATTAAAGGATATTTTTTCTGTAACGCATCCAGCACTTCCGCCGTATTGTCTGTTGCACAATCGTTGACAATTATCAATTCATCCCCTTCAATAAAATTTGTTTCAATTATCGATTCTACAGACTCGGCCACTGTTTTGGCACAATTGTAAGCTGGGATAAAAAAAGATATATTCATCGGTAGGTCTTCAGTCATTTATTTTCAAACCGTTTGAAATTCATTATCAATGTATGTTACCAAGGTCAAGGCTTGTTTTGAACTATTTTGTTAAACGAACTACTAAAATAAAGCTGTTTCTTCATTTTTACCCCCTTTTATCTTATGTCTTACAGCTTATAAGACATGTCTTAAAACTCTTTGTGGGTGTCTTACAACTTGTAAGACATGTCTTGAAACTCTTCGAGGGTGTCTTATAGCTTGTAAGACATGTCTTGCAGCTCTTTGCGGGTGTCTTGTAGCTTGTAAGACATATCTTGAAACTCTTCGTGGGTGTCTTACAGCTTGTAAGACATGTCTTTAAACGGCTTGTGAGATTTATTTTTTACTACTTTCTGTATTCTCAACTGATATTGAAGCAATATCATTTTGAATAATTTTCAAATGTAAAAACCCAAGTCCACTAGTTAGCATGCTTTTTAAAAGCTAATATCCTCTTTTCAAAGTATTGGTAGCTTAGATGCGCAGCGATAAACAAAGAAATATTATATAAAATGAAAAGAATTACATCCATAAAATGGTTATCAACCAACTTATTAAATCCACCAAAATGGTCTGTTACCAGAAACATAAGCTCTAAGAACAAGGCATGATAAAGATAAATGCCGTAAGAAATTTTGCCAAAATAGCTGACAAAGGGATTTAAAAATACTTTAGGGAATAGCGGCGTTCCATGGATGGCAGGTAAAATGAGTGCAACAGCCAATAAATTGACTAATGAATATTGATAAAATGCCCTGATGTTAATTAAAAAGTACTTGGTGGATTCCTCAAACCAAAAACCTGGGTAATTGTACCCTAAGCTTTTAGCTTCAACATGAACGTATCCTTCCTTCCGTAAAAAATACAAGCAGACAATACCTACAACTAGCCAGCATAAAAAGAAAGAAAAAAGGTGAAATAAGGCTTCGTATTTTTTATATTGAATAATGCCAGAGCTGCCCCCGTGCAAAGTGAATCGGCCTGACAAAATGTATTTGAGTAAAAAAATTCACCCAAATAATAATGGTCTTTAATGATACCGATGCCATAGATAGCTCCCCACAATCTTAATAAAGGGCAGATAATTAGTATGGCGATGACTACCCTCTTTAAATTTTTTATTGAAGAAAAATAAATCAAGATGGGAAAAATCATGTAGAACTGTTCTTCAACACACAAAGACCAGACATGAGCATAGTAAAAAATGCCATTATGTAGTGAGCCGATAAAATACCTAAGGTTGTTCCTGATATTCAGTGTGTAGGTAAAATAATAAATCCATTCGTGGGTTATTATGTCGTATGGCCCTTTATAGCCTCCTGTTTTTAACGCAGGATAAATTCCTAAAATTATCAATACAGAACCAAAGAGTAAAATAAAATGAGCGTAATAAATAGGAAATATCCTCAAAACCCTATTGTAGTAAAATCTACCAATATAATCCTTGAAGCTTTTCTCTTTGCTGTTCACTAATATTCTGGTGATTAAAAAGCCAGAGAGCACAAAAAAGATTTGAACGCCCATCCACCCAAATTTCAATGACAGAAATACACTAGGCCAATGTGTGCATATAACTAAGAATGCAGCTAAAGCCCTTATGCCATCAAGCCCCTCTATGTAATTTAGCCTTTTATTTGATTGCATCTAGTTCTTTTATAACGTATTTACACCACTTCTGATAATACAATTCATTTTTAAATGCCTTTGCAGCATTTTTTCCTTTCTGTAAAGCTTCTTTTTTATCTAGTTTGCTTAGCAAATTATCTAATTCGTCTACTGTGGCTGCATAATAACTAATGCTGTCCCAATCAATAAATTGCTTAAAGGGTCTTGCATCATAGTCACCAATCAAACAAGGCACAACACCCAGTTGCATAGCTTCATAGAAACGGAAGGAACTACAACTTGTGCCTCGTGGGCAAAGGGCAACATAAGAAGCTATGGTGTTTAAATTGTATTGGTATCCCTGTATCCATCGAATATAAAATCGGGTGGGTAGCGTACCTCCTACAAGAACATTTTTATCGTTCTGATACCTTTTTTTCATCTCTTCCCTTATTGGATGCGTATTGAAAGAGCCATTGAAGGAAGCCACATATTTTTTTGCTATGGGAAACAGGGGTTGCTTGTGCTTTGAACACAATATTGGTATGTCTATCCCATTATTTATAGTTCTTGCACCAGTAAATTCTATTGTATTGCCAATTTTAAGCAATGTGCCTCCATCAAATTGTGTAACGGTAAAAGTCTTGGAGTCATCTATCATTACTTTCTCAACTTCACTTTGCAGTAGTTGCAAACTTTCTTTGTCTTCACCAAACTTATGATGAATATGCCACCTAGTCCAGAATACGGGTAGGTAATGCCAATCAGCTTCTGATGCATTTTTTGTAAGAAGTTGCGGGTTTCGGTGTAGCCATATCAAAAAATCTTGCTCAATCCCATAATCTTTGTTATGGGTAGGATAAGCGAATGGTTGTGTAGCGGGCTGTACCAGTGAAGGCACTCGTAAGATGTATATTTTCATCCCTTTATTTTAGATTTGAACCTTCTGTATAATTTATCAAATCTTTTTTTAACATCAATAACTGATAGCTTACCTATTTCAATCCAATTTTTGTTCTCCCATGCTATCACTTTTGGTAATAAGTCTTTACTCGTTCCCCCAACAAAGTGAATAAAACTATTTTGTGAATACAATTTTTTTAAGTTCCATACAGTATCTCCATTCAAAATGCAATAAGACAATACCTGAGCATTAAATTCAAAACCCAATTCCTTACCCGGTTTGCAATTATGTATATGATAGGAAAGGGGGGCTTGTTCAAAACTGTTTTTAAAATCGTAGTACGGCAAATCATATTTGTCATACACTAATCGAAGTAAAGAAGCGTGATGTTTTCTTGTTGCTATAAAAAAGCCCCCATTGTACAAATATTTAGGTCTATTTTCTGGAGGACAGTATTGCAAATTATTCAAATCACTTTGGATATAATAATCCATGCCCCTTAAATCATTTTTTACTATTCCCCATTCATCCTGTGCTACAAAGTCAAACGGGTTTTTAGCATGAGGGGTTATGTATATATCTGCATCTATCCAACATAACCTATCAAAATCTTTCGTTTCTTCTGCTTCGAATATTAATAATTTCTGCCAAGAAGGATGCCTTTTGCCTTCACTTTGTGGATCTATGTAACGCTCAAAAATTATTAGTGGAAGGTTGTACTTCCTTGCAAAACGTTCATGGCTAGGCTTAAAATATTGCTTGTATTCAGCTATGTACTTTTCTCCAACCACCAATACCACCAAGGCATTTTTCATTAGGATTGCAACTTTAGAAACAATGAAATAAACCTAATCCAAATTTTGAAACCCAAATTAAAGTCTTGCTTAATAATATAGGATGGTGTCCGAAAGCCTTCTTTAAGTAGTAATTTTATTTTTCGTGTCTTTAGATAAAAATTGAAAAGCCTGCTCCAGTCGAATGCCGATAGCCTTATTTTTTCTTTTATTTCTTCTTTTTCAGGTAACGCAGATGCCAACGTATAGAGAATTTGAAGCTTTTCGTAATTGAATCTAAACCAACTAGTCTGATGCCTTACCGATTGCTGGTGCTGTCTGAAATAGTTCAACTTTGTTGCAACAAAACGAATATCACTAATGAGCAAAAGTTTTACATAAAAAAACCAATCCCCGGCAAGTTTAAAGTTCTCTGGTGCAAGGGCCGCTTCTAATACCTTTTCTTTTCTAAAAACCACTGCGCTTACATTGTTGATCGCCGTACCGTCAATAAAATTTTTGATTATTTCCTGTTTCCCGTCATTGTAATATCCTTCAACGGTAGTGTTTACAGGCTCCTTTCTTATATCTCCATTTTGTTCTATCAAGTAAGAATCGCAAAAAATTAACCCAAGTTGCTTGTCTTTTTCAATTTCGGGAATCAGCGTCTCCAAAAATTTACTATCCGCCCAGTCATCGCTTTCTGCTATCCAAATGTATTCACCCTTCGCTAATCCAAACCCCTTGTTCCATTGTTTAAAAGTAGTTCCGCTATTAATTTCGTTATAAATAATTGCAGCAACTTTGGGATGATTTCTATATTGTTCAATTATTTCCTTGCTATCATCTGTACTGCAATCGTCTAGTATAATTACTTCAATATCCTGAAAGGTTTGATTCAATACACTATCTATCCGTTGTTGTAGATATTTTGAATGGTTGTAGTTAGGGATAATTATGGAAACCAAGCTCATTTTGACTTAAAAATTGAGGTTGCTTTTTTTCTTATTTCAAATAAGTCTAAAATTAAAAAATGATACCTTAGTTTATGTGGCACTATTGGTAAGATTTTATTCTTTAAGCTATCGAAAGGGTTAAGTATTGTTTTGTATAATTCATTACTTATTTCTTTATTAAGGAACATTCTTACAAAGCACTTCTTAATATATTTTTTTTCCCCTTCTATTTCTTTTGTCTTAAAGCTTTCCTGTAAAAAAAGTTGCTCTAGCAAATAATATTTTGCCAGATGTTTCCCCACGAACATATTATTTGAAACGTTGTCTTTGCTCATACTCTTGTCATGAACCCTTACCAAAGCATAGGTGTTAGCAATATCCAGAAAATGAAAATAGAAGCCTTTTAAAGCTGCCCTGTTCCAATAATCATAATCTTCGTGAGATTTTAAGTTCTCGTTAAATAACCCCACCCCTTGTATTACTTTTTTTTTGACCAATGGACAATTAACTGCGAAAATGTTACCAAAAATTAAAGGAACAAAAACATCATTTAGTTTACCTGAAATTTGTGGCATCCAGTCTTCATCAGTTAAATCTATGTGCTTGTAATAGCTGCTGGTATCAGTGTGTTTAAAATATCTTACGGGAGAATAAATAATGTCAAACCGTTGGTTTGTTTCAAAAGCTTCAACCTGAATTTTCAATTTATCTTTCTCCAATAAATCATCTGCGTCCAAAAATTGAAAGAAATCACCAGTTGCTACCTTGATTCCAGCATTCCTAGCACTGGACAACCCCCCATTCTCCTTCTTTATATATTTAAATCTACTATCCTTTTTTACCCACTCATCCGCAACTTCTTTCGTATTATCTGGAGAGCCATCATTAACAATGATACATTCCCAATTTGTATGGGATTGATTTAAAATTGATTCAACTGCTTCGGGTAAATATTGAGCTTGCTTATAGCAAGGAATAATTATGGAAACTTTATTTTGAGGCATATTGTTTATTACTAAACTAATCGCTTAATAATTTTAGTCTTAATTAAAAAT
>Ga0364887_10797_pt1 | contig 11972 bp, 5 predicted proteins | sample ExccelJu500001D4_4_FD_206924 | JGI IMG/M metagenome (GOLD analysis project Ga0364887, IMG submission 206924) | Enriched cells from Trout Bog Lake Hypolimnion, Wisconsin, USA - BchlTB.July23.5000.01.D4 | ecosystem: Environmental > Aquatic > Freshwater > Lake > Hypolimnion/Profundal zone | place...
TCAGATCGAAGCAGTCAATCTGTTCCCCGATGGCGATTTTTCACTCGAGGTTTCAAGCCCCGGTGTAGATGAGCCGCTGATGCAGCTGCGCCAGTACCACAAAAATATTGGGCGCAAGGTAACCGTAACTGATGATGAGGGTGTTGATAAAACCGGCATTCTTAAAGAGGTAACCGATGAAGAAATAACGCTGGAAATAAAACCTGCAAAGCAAAAAGAATCTCTAATAATAACACAAATTCCATTTTCAAAAATCAAAAAAACAGTAGTTCAAATTATTTTCTAATTACGATTCTCCCGCAGCAACGGGGGGGTGAAAAAGAGCGCTTATGCCAAGTATCAATCTCATTGATTCCTTCCAGGAGTTTAAAGATGCCGAAAACATTGACCGGCCTACCCTGATGAGGGTATTAGAAGACGTTTTCAAAACTTTACTGCGAAAAAAGTACGTTTCTGACGAAAATTTCGACGTAATCGTAAATGACCAGACGGGCGACCTGGAAATTTTCCGCAGGCGGCAGATCGTTGAAGATGATATGATTGAGGATGAAAATATCCAGATACCGTATTCCGAAGCTATAAAAATTGAACCTGACTATAGTGTGGGTGAAGAGGTTTATGAAGAGGTTGATGTACGCAACTTCGGGCGCAGGGCTATTCTTGCTGCCAAACAAACGCTTGCTGCACGTATCGGCGACCTGAAGAAAAACAACCTGCTTAAAAAATATGCCGACCGTATCGGCGATATCATTACCGGTGAAGTTTACCAGATCTGGAAAAAAGAAATTCTCCTGCTCGATGATGAAGGCAATGAACTGATCATGCCTAAATCTGAGCAGATCCCTACCGATTTTTTCAAAAAGGGCGAAACAGTTCGCGCCGTTGTGAAGAAGGTGGAAATGCGCAACAACTCCCCTATCATCATTCTCAGCCGAACCCATCCTTCATTCCTCGAGAAACTGCTTGAAATTGAAGTGCCTGAAATTATGGATGGCCTCATTGTTATTAAGAAAATTGTACGCGAACCCGGCGAACGTGCCAAAGTGGCTGTTGAAAGCTACGACGACCGTATTGATCCGGTGGGTGCATGTGTAGGTATGAAGGGTAGCCGTATTCATGGTATTGTGCGCGAACTGAGGAATGAAAACATTGATATCATCAACTACACAACCAATGTGCAGTTGTTGCTGCAGCGCTCTCTCACTCCCGCCAAGATCAATAAAATGGAGCTGAACAACGAAGATAACAGCGCCGATGTATATCTCGACCCCGACCAGGTTTCTCTGGCTATCGGTAAGAAAGGCGTAAATATAAAACTGGCACAGGAATTGACGGGCTACAGCATAGATGTGTACCGCGATGTGAAGGAAGAACTGGATTACGATATTGACCTGGATGAATTCGCTGATGAAATTGAACCATGGGTGATTGATGAATTCAAACGTATAGGTTGCGATACTGCCATGAGCGTATTAAATCTTTCCGTTGAAGAGCTGGTGCGCCGTACCGATCTGGAAGAAGAAACAGTGAAAGATGTGCGCAAAATCCTTGAATCAGAATTCAGTAATGAATAGTTAATTTTAACAGATAAATTATTTAGATGAACAAAGCATAGAAAGAGTAGATTGACGGGAACCATTTTATATAAAAAAATGGTGTAGGTTTGTAAATTGAGGTCTGGCCAATGGTTATCATTGGCGGATATATTAAGAAGTATAAAGAAGAATGACACCAACAACAGCAACTAATAAGACACCCAGGTTACTGGAAGCTGCCAAAGAATTTAACATCGGTAGGGATACGCTTGTAACGTTCCTTGCCGATAAAGGCTTTGAGATTTCCAGTAACCCAAGCACCAGGTTAACGGAGAAAATGTATAATGCCCTTACGGTAGAGTTTGCCCAGGATAAACTGGCCAAACGCAAGAGCGATGAGATAGCTCTTCCGAAAGGATCCCTTATGGATAACCTCAGAAAATCAAAAGAAAATAATGATTTCGGAGCCAGGGATAAAAAAGAAGATCCGCATCCTGTAGTTGCATCAAAGATAGTTGCTGAGAAACCCAAAGAACCTGAGAAGCCCAAAGTTGCAGAACCCAAGGCAGAACCGGTCAAGAAACACGCTGAGCCTATTCCGCAGGTAGTGCTTACTACAGTTAAGATGCCCCATGTAGTAGTTGCTCCGCCTGCTCCTCCTAAAGAGGTACCTGAAGTGAAAGCTGCTCCGGCGCCGGTTGCTCCCGAAGCAAAAACGGTTAAGCCGGAGCCAATAGCACCAGCTCCTGTTGTTGCTGAAGAGGCTAAAGAACCGGTTGCTGCCAAGCAGCACGATCCCACCCCGGCAAAACAGCCGGAACCCGCTCCCGAACCACCGGAACATCTTGAAATAAAAGCCCCGAAAATTGAAGGGCCTAACATACTGGGCAAAATCAATCTGGATGATATGAACCTTGCTTCGCGGCCCAAAAAAGGCGCCTCGAAGAAAGCAGAGCCTGAAAAGAAATCTGTTGCCAAAAAAGCTGCTCCTGCTGCCGAAGCTGTTAAGCCAAAAGCCGTAGCGCCGGCAAAACCTGTTGAGACAAAACCTGTCGAAATAGTTCAGGAAAAAGAAGAGCAGGAAGAAGATACGGTTGCCAGGCCCGAACACATAGAAATGAAGGCCCCCAAACTGGAAGGCCCTAAAATCATCGGCAGAATCGAATTACCTGTTTCTCAGCCTTCTGGCAGCGGCAACCGCCCCGATAACCGGCTTGATAACCGCGAAAAACGCAAACGCAAACGCATACCTGTTGAGAAACGGCCGGAAACACATAAGCCGGGTGATCCTAACCGTCCTCCGGCACCAGGGCAGGGCGTGGGCGTTCCACGCACCGACAACAGAGGCCCAAGGCCCGACTTCAATAACCGCGAACGCAGGCCTTCAGGACCGCAAACTACTCCCGGCCATACAGGCCCGGGCGGTGGTGCCGGACAAAGGCCCGACCGCGGCAATTTCAGGCCGGGTGGAGACAGAGGTGGCGATCGCCGCGGCGCACCACGCACTGCACTTCCCGTTAATGCACAGCAACAGGAAATTGATACAAAAGCAATTCAGGATAAAATACGCGAAACGCAGGCCAAGCTTACGGGCTCTACCCGCAGCAAAAACCTCAAAGCCAAATACCGCCGCAACAAGCGCGACGAAATGGCCGACAAGCGCGCTGCCGCCGAAAATGCCGAACAGACCAACCTCATACAGGTTACTGAGTTCATATCTGTAAGCGAACTGGCAAGCCTGCTCAATGTGAGCTTTGCCGATGTTATCAGCAAGTGTATGAGTCTTGGTATCATGGTGTCTATCAATCAGCGCCTCGATGCCGAAGTGATAGAGCTCGTGGCCAGTGAGTTCAGCTACGATGTAGAGTTCATCAACCTGGAGCAGGAAGCCGAAGAAGTGGTAGAAGATATCGACGACGAAGCCGACCTCAGGCAGAGAGCCCCTATCGTTACCATCATGGGTCACGTAGATCATGGTAAGACATCGTTGCTCGATTATGTGCGCAGCGCCAATGTGGTTGCCGGTGAAGCGGGTGGTATCACCCAGCACATAGGTGCCTACCAGGTTACTACCAGCACAGGCAAGAAAATCACCTTCCTCGATACGCCGGGTCACGAAGCGTTTACCGCAATGCGTGCCCGTGGTGCCAAGGTAGCCGACGTAGCCGTAATAGTTATAGCTGCCGACGATGCCATAATGCCCCAAACCAAAGAAGCGATATCGCACGCACAGGCCGCAAACCTGCCCATGATTTTCGCTATCAACAAAATAGATAAAGTAGGCGCCAACCCCGAAAAAATAAAAGAACAGCTCGCCAATATGAACATACTGGTAGAGGATTGGGGGGGTAAATACCAGTGCCAGGAAATAAGCGCCAAGAAAGGCCAGAATATTGATATACTGCTCGAGAAGATAGGCCTCGAAGCCGAACTCCTGGATCTTAAAGCAAACCCCGACCGCCTCGCAGCAGGTAGCGTCATCGAAGCATCGCTCGATAAGGGCCGCGGTTACCAGAGTACCATACTGGTACAGAACGGAACCCTCAATCAGGGCGATATGATTGCCTGCGGACAGCACTATGGCAAGATCAAAGCCATGTTCAATGAGCGCGGCCAGCGCGTTACCAGCGCCGGGCCATCAGCTCCCGTGCAGGTATTGGGTCTTAACGGCGCGCCACAGGCAGGTGAAAAGTTCCGCGTATTCGAGAATGAAGACGAAGCAAAAGAACTCGCCAACCACCGCGCCCAGATCATGCGCGAGCAGGGCATCCGTGCCCGCAAGCACATCACGCTCGATGAAATCGGTCGTCGTCTCGCCCTCGGAAACTTCAAGGAACTCGGCGTTATCATCAAGGGCGACTTCGATGGTTCTGTAGAAGCCCTCAGCGATTCACTGCAGAAACTCAGCACCGAAGAGGTGGCCATCAATGTGGTGCACAAAGGCGTGGGCCAGATCACCGAGAGCGATGTATTGCTCGCCACCGCATCCGATGCCATTATCATTGGCTTCCAGGTACGTCCTTCCTTGCAGGCAGGCAGGCTCGCCACCCAGGAGAACATCGAGATCCGCACCTACTCCATCATCTACGATGCCATCGAAGAGATCAAGAGCGCCATGGAAGGCCTGCTCGAACCCAAGGTGGAGAAGAGAACGGTATGCAATATCGAAGTGCGAGAGGTATTCAAGATCAGCGGCGTAGGCACCATAGCCGGTTGTTATGTGCTCGATGGCAAAATGACCCGCCAGACCAAGCTCAACATCATCCGCGACGGTATAGTAGTCCACAACGGCGAACTCTCCTCACTCAAGCGTTTCAAAGACGATGTGAAAGAAGTAAACGCCGGCTACGAATGCGGCCTCCAGATCAAGAACTACTCCAATATCGTAGTAGGCGATATCATAGAAGGCTACGATGAAGTAGAAGTAAAACGGACACTGTAATCAGTTAGAATATTATAATCAGCAAAGCCCGCCTTATGGTGGGCTTTCGTTTTAGGTTAGTGTCTTTCTGTTTTTTGATTTCTCCTGGTAACCTACATTTTCTATCATCTTGGCGCTATAGCCTGCTTCCATAGATCTTATGTTTTAATTATTTCGAAATTGCCATTTTCAAAATCCTTATCCCCTTGCAACACCTTCTCTACGAATACCGGGTAATAGGGGTGTTCCTCCTGTTCGGCTATCTGAGGATGAGTAACTATAGTTATTGCCGAATTCATAATTACAAAGCTGCAACATTTTATTAGTATATATACATTCGGATAAGGAACTATTCGGATATCCTTACCAGCACTATGATAGAAGGCTCCGGTGTATTGAAAGTATAGCTGACATTGTACTTGTATAGTTTATAGAAAATTCAGAGTAGCCCTTTGATTTTTGTTTGTTATTTTTTCTAAGTATAAAATAAAAGGCTTGCCGTGCAGCAAGCCTTTTATTTTATTGGTATCTATGAAATTCTTTATACCTGTGCATCCGCTCCACCTCCGCCTTCCGGCTTATCAGTCCGCTCAGGCCGGTCCGGTCTAGGCCTGTTAGGCCGGTTCCGGTTAGGTCTTGGCGGCCTTGGTCCTTGTTCGGCCTGCGGCGCTGCTTCAGCCCCATCGGCAGGTTCAGGTTTGGGCCTGTTTTGCTGTGGTGGTTGCTGAGGCCTTGGCTTGCCTTGTCCCTGTTGGTTGGGCCGTGGCTGGTTTTGTTTAGGTTGCTGGTTCGGGTTTGGCGGTCTGTTGCCTTCAGGTCTTGGGCCCTGTTGGTTTTTGGGTTGCTGGGGTCTGGGTCCCTGAGATTTATTCTCCGCCGGGGTACCATCGGCAGCTACCTGGGGTTTGGCGCCCTGATTGCCCTGCGGTCCTTTATTACCCTGTGGTTTTGGCCCTTGCTGGCCCTTGTTGCCTTGCTGCCTGTTGCCACCCTGCTGCCCGCCCTGCGGTGCGCCATCAGCAGCTTGCTTCCGGGCATCGGGGTTATGGCTGCCGCTCTTGTTGCCGGTGCCGTGCTTTTTCTTCTTGCCTTTTTCCAGGTTCTTAAGCGTTATGGTACCCACATCGTTCACATAGCCCATATCGGCCACCTTGCCCGCCTTCGATTCCTTGGTTTCCAGTTCCACAGGGTGCAGCTCTTCAGCTTTCTGGCCCAGTTTATTCTGTTTCTGTATTTCTTTTACACGCTCTATACTCAGCGGATACTGCTTGTTGTTGTCAGAGTAGCTGTACCACATCAGGTTTTTGAAGATGTCTCTTTTCTGCAGGTGCGCAACCCCCTTTATTGTTTCCAGGTGCTCGGCATGGTCCGGGAATACCGATAAAGCATCCATGTAGGTATCCAGCTCGTAATTCAGGCAGCATTTCAGCCTGCCGCACTGCCCCGAAAGTTTGGTCTGATTAATCGACAGGTTCTGGTACCTTGCCGCCGTTGTGTTCACCGATTTAAAATCCGTAAGCCACGTGCTGCAACAAAGTTCCCTGCCGCAGGATCCTATCCCTCCTACCTTGCCACTTTCCTGCCGGGCGCCTATCTGCTTCATTTCCACCTTCATCTTAAAATCGGTGGCAAATACCCGTATCAGTTCCCTGAAGTCAACCCGCTGGTCGGCGGTATAAAAGAAAGTACCCTTCTTGCTGTCGGCCTGTATTTCTACCTCGCACAGCTTCATATCCAGGTTCATGCTGCGGGCTATGGCGCGGCTGCGGATCAGTATTTCAGCCTCCCGCTCTTTCTGCTTGGTAGCAGCTTCCAGCTCCTCATCAGTAGCCGGGTGCAGTACCCGTTTCGATACATCAGTTTCCCTTACACCATACTTTTTCAGCTGCAGTTTCACCAGTTCGCCCGTAAGGCTCACCTGCCCTATATCAAAACCGCCCACACCCTCTACAGCAAACCAGTTGCCCTTTTCCAGTATGTGGTGGGTATTGTTTCTGAAGAAATCCTTACGGCTCCCCTTGCTGAAGGTCATTTCAACCACGGGGTAAGGTTTGGCCGCATCGTGCAGCGGCAGGGCATTAAGCCAGTCATATACATTCAGCCGGTTGCAGCCGCCCGTACTGCAGCCACCATTACCTTTGCAACCGCCGGGCTTGCCATTGGCGCCCGTTCCGCAACTGCCACATCCCATCTTATAAAATTATGTTGAGCCGTGTTCAAAAAACCTTTCCCGAAAAAAATAAAAAATACACCGCAACTATCGTTGCTTCCACCCTGCACAGGTTACTCTTACTAACTGCCTGTTGTTAAGAAATAATTACTAATTTACAAACTTACGTAAAAAGATTGGAACGGGGGAGTTTAGGTTTTAGGGCGGGATGACTTAATAAATAGATCCTAAAGGATAACTGTATCTTTTGTATTGTCCTTTCAATTTAGTTCTTAGCTCACTATCTTTAGTTTTTAAAATAAGGCTTTTTTCCACCTTTTAGTAAATATTCAAAGAAATGAATCACGATCTTAAAGTTACCGGCACTGCAATTATCAATGCCTCTCCCGAACGGGTTTGGGAGGTAATGATAAACCCTGAACTGATTAAAGAATACCTCTTCGGCACCGAAACAATTACCGACTGGAAAGTAGGCAGCCCCATCATCTTTCAGGGCAATTATAATGGCCAGAAATACAGCGACCATGGCATTATTCTGGCATATGTGCCATTAAAAGAAGTGAAATATTCCTATTGGTCCGCATTTACCGGCACAGAAGATAAGCCCGAGAATTATTCAGTAATTACCATCCTGATAGAACCCAAGGGCGATAACCTGACCCAACTACAGTGGATCATGCAAGGCTACACCTCCGAGGCAGGCTACCAGCATTCCCTACAAGGCATGGATGCCTTTATGAACCAGATAAAAGGCATAGCAGAAAGGTAGACAATGATTAAGATCCGTGATAATCAGATTTGTCAACTTTTTAAAAGTTGACAAATCTGATTATTGTATATTGAAAATTTAAGATTAGATTCCGTAACCTGAATATTATCCCGCAAATACCGGATAATCGGTATACCCTTCAGCACCAGGCGAGTAAAACAGGTTCATCTTCAGATCTGTTGATAAGGCATGGTTATTCTTCATCCTGTCTACCAGGTCGGGATTGTTGAGAAACGGCCGTCCAAAAGCTATCAGATCAGCTATCTGTCCGGGTTGGATATCAGCTTCAGCACGTTCCAGGTTATAACTGCCACATTGTATTATAGTATTTTTAAAACAGTTGCGTATCTTTTCCTTGATCTCATGTGGCACTGCCGGTGCGCCCATTCCCGAATGATCTACCAGGTGAATATACGCTATACCCAGTGTATTGAGTTCTGTGGCAAGGTAGGTATAGGTTGCATCTATTTCAGGGTAGGCAGGCATATCGCCATTGGCACCATAGGGCGAAAAACGTATTCCTGTCTTGTCTTTACCTATTGCTGCAGCCACGCCGGCAGCTACTTCCAGCACAAACCTGCTGCGGTTTTCAATGCTGCCGCCATAATTATCGGTTCGCACATTGCTGAATGGCGAAAGGAATTGTTCCAGCAGATAACCATTGGCTCCGTGCAGCTCCACACCGTCAAATCCGGCTTCAATTGCATTCTTTGCAGCAGTTATATACTCATTTTTGGTGCTGATGAGGTCTTCAGCTGTCATAGCCCTGGGCACACTATGTTCCTGCATCTGCAGGGTATCGGTCCACATCTGCCCCTTGGCCTGCACTGCCGATGGCGCTACTACCTCTGCCCCTTCCGGCAGATTGGCAATATGTGTAATGCGGCCGGTATGCATCAGCTGAACGAATATTTTACCTCCTGCCTTATGCACTGACGATGTGACTTTTTTCCATCCTTCTACCTGTGCCTGGCTATACATACCGGGTATGCGGGCATAACCCAAACCATTGGGTGAGGGTGATGTTCCTTCAGTAACAATCAGGCCTGCAGTAGCACGCTGGCCATAATATTCGGCCATCAGGTTATTGGGAATGTTGCCTATGGCCCGGCTCCTGGTCATCGGCGCCATTACAATATGATTAGCCAGTGAAACGGATCCGACTTTTGCAGGTGAAAAAAGGCTGATATTATCCATGTTATTTGTTGCTATTTTTATGATTATTAATCTTTTAGCACAGCAAAATTACCACAATTCAAAATGAAAAGCCGGGATCTTTATATAAAAACTGGCTATAGGCTATTAGCAAAATTGTAGTGTCTACTTCTATGTATGAGCTGGCGGAATGCACTTATTTTGTAAAGCGGAAGCCGACTGCTGTCCAGTTCAGGATATTGCGGCAATAATTCCACTATCAGTTCGTTTATATAAAAAATCAGGAAACGCGCTATAATACCTTCAAAACCTTAAATTTGTCTGTAATTAATTTATGCCATTACTGAGACGGGCGCTTTTTTGCTGCTTATTATTTGTACACCCCACCTTATTTGCCCAGGTAAATGATACCGGCGGTCATGGCGCCCCTTTACTTAATACCCATGTGCAAGATACGGATATGTTGCTCATTGATACATCAGCAATGATGCAGGCAGACAGTGCCAGAATCAAAAAATTCAAAGCACTGCAAGACAGCATGGATCAGGCAAAAAAAATAAAGCATACTGGCTATATCATCAACGGCAAAGTAGCAGATATGAATACAGGAGAAGGAGTGCCTTTTGCCACAGTCAATTTTCCCCGATCCAGCGTAGGGATGCCCGCAGACCTGGACGGCAATTTTATATTAAAAACAGAAAAACTGCCTTCAGATACCATACAGATAACTGCGATGGGTTATAAACCCGCTAAAAGAATACTGAAGAAAACACAGTTTGATTACAACTACATTATAGAGCTGGAGCGGGCCAACAACGCCCTCGATGAATTTGTGATTCATGCAGGTGAAGACCCGGCCATAGCGCTGATGAAGCATATTATAGCCCGCAAGCCATTTAATAATCCCGACAAGGTGGAGAACTATAATTACCTCGCCTACAACCGGCTGGAGGCCGATCTGCAAAGGCTCACCAGGGCTCAGTTCGAAAAAATACCCATGCTGAAAAACTACTCTTTCATATTCGATAACCTCGATACCGTTTCGGATACCAAGCCCTATCTGCCCCTTTATCTTACCGAAACCATCTCGGATTTTTACTTCCGTCGATCGCCAAAAAAACAGAGGGAATTTATAAAGGGCAGCATGGTGAAAGGGGTGAACAATGAGAATGTAGATAAGTACCTCGGCTCCCTTTACCAGAACGTGAATATCTACAAAAATTACGTGCCGGTATTCGATAAAAAGTATGTGAGCCCTATAAGTGATGCGGGACTGTTTTACTATAAATATTCTATAAAAGATACCCAGAAGGCTTACGGATACAATATAATCCTGGTTCAGTTCAGGCCGAAGCGGGAGGGTGAGAACTGCTTTACCGGCGACTTCTGGGTGGTAGATTCTGTTTATGCTATACAACGTATGAGTATGGATATTCCCAAAACAGCCAATGTGAACTGGGTAGACAAGGTGAGCCTCTACCAGGAGTTTGCACCGGTCGACAGCATATGGTTTCCCACAAAGGATAAGTTTATTGCCACTTTCAGCGCCTACAACTCCAATAAACTGCCTGGCATGATAGGGCGCAAAACCACCACCTACCATAATGTACGGCTTAATGATACCTCAATAGAAAATGTGCTCGATAACCCTGATTATAAAGAAGAAGTGATCAAATCAGATTCAGCCAGGAAAAGATCTGATGACTGGTGGAAAGAAATAAGGCCCGACAGCATGACCAAAAACGAAAAGGCAATTTATAAAATGGTGGATACCATTAATAATATGCCCATTACTACGCTCTACAAAAACCTGCTCACTTTTCTCATAAGCGGAGTAAAGGATGTAGGGCCCATACAACTTGGTCCTTACTTTTATATTTACAGCCACAACCCGGTGGAAGGCGACCGTTTCAGGATATCGCTCGGAACGCCTAAGTCTATTAAGGATGCCCATTTTACCGGCTACCTTGCCTATGGCGATCTGGATAAACGGTTCAAATATGGTTTCACCGGGCTATGGCTGATGGAGCGGCACCCAAGGGCATATCTGTATGGCTACTATGCGCATGATGTGAACCAGAGCACCAATTATTATGATCAATTGGGGTCTGATAATATATTCAGCGCCTTGTTCCGCAAGCCGGGAGTGCCCTGGAAACTGGCCTTCAACGATGATCAGCGGCTGGAGGTGTATAAGGAATATTTCGGCGGCTTCAGCAATAAGCTCATTTTGCAGCACAGCCAGTTTACACCTTATGCCCCACTGCCATCGACCAATATATTTGTAGACGACCATGGCATGGCATCGCCCAATGCGGTGAGCAGCGAGGTAGGTGTGGAGCTGCGGTATGCCTACAAGGAAAAATATGTAGAGGGCCAGTACCTGCGGCTAAATATAGGCAGTAAATACCCTGTGCTGGACCTTACTGTAACTGCCGGCATCAAGAACCTGCTGAACAGCGGCTATGCCTACCAGAAGGCCCGTTTCAGCATGACCGAAAGTATCAATATACCGCCTTTCGGGCATCTGTACTACAATATATTTGCAGGTAAGTATTTCGGTACATTGCCCTATCCGCTGCTTGAGATACATCCGGGAAATGAATACTTGTATTATAATATGTATGCTTTTGAAATGATGAACAGTTATGAGTTCATCAGCGACCAGTATGCAGGGTTCAACCTGGAGCACAATATAGGCGGGGGAATTTTTAACCGCATACCAGCACTGAAAAAACTGAAGTTCCGCCAGTTCTGGACCGCAAAGGGGGTTATAGGATCCCTGAGTACTGAAAACCAGCTACTGAACCTGGAGAAAGGATTCCCCTTCCGCACCCTTGCCGGCAACCCGTATCTGGAACTGGGTACCGGCGTCTCAAATATATTCAGGATTTTCAGAATAGATTTTGACTGGAGGGTATC
>Ga0364887_10799_pt1 | contig 11962 bp, 8 predicted proteins | sample ExccelJu500001D4_4_FD_206924 | JGI IMG/M metagenome (GOLD analysis project Ga0364887, IMG submission 206924) | Enriched cells from Trout Bog Lake Hypolimnion, Wisconsin, USA - BchlTB.July23.5000.01.D4 | ecosystem: Environmental > Aquatic > Freshwater > Lake > Hypolimnion/Profundal zone | place...
AAAAAAGAGGAATATTCCTCTTTTTTTATTGAATTATTATTCGTATATGTTCAAAATCTTTCTCCCGAAATATTTGCTTTAATTAAATATGATCCACATAAATTTTAAATTTTACTTTTTGGCATAAATAAGCATAAGATATTTCAAACGTCCAAATTTTAGTTAATGTATTAATACATGTAAAAATATATTTCCTTAATTATTTGTTTATTTAATAATTATTTTTCATTTTGCAATCCTAAACGATACGCAATATGAAAAATCAACCATTACCCGAAGTGGGTTCCCACTTCATTAAGCCGGAAACTGCCCTGGAAATGATCAGGCTTTACCGGAAAAACAAAGAAAACATTCTGGCACCAGAATTTAAAGAGAAAAACCTGCTCTGTTTCTCAGAAACTTTTAATGGGCTGGATGTTGAATCTCTAATTACCCAGGCGGGTTGCAGGGGCTTGCGCATTTATTATGGAATGAAAGACGATCTGCAAGTTCATGCCATTTTGGTGGGTGTAGATGCTAATGGTAATGGCCTCTTTTACAGGAATGCAAATGTGATGGAACTAATTCCACTTGACCTGATCATGGAAGACGGCCAGCGCTGCCCTCCTGCCTGTAATGATGATGACCTATTAAACAGTTAACAGTAATGAAACATTTCCAGTTACTAAGCCTGCTAAGCTTTTCAATAGTACCACCTACTGTAATTGCCATTAGTAAATACAGGCTCAATCTAAAGGAATATCATCCCTTTATTTTAGTCCATTAAAGTATTTTATTCAATTCATCTATCATAGCCGGGCGACGTGGAGTGGATGAAAACCTTGCTTTCAGTTTTTTTGCAAGGTTTACTATTTGGTCCTTCCCATCTGGGATATCTTTCATAACCTTTTGCATCTTTCTTACAAGATCAGCATATTGGCTTCGCTCGTTTGCATTAGTCCCATATGTTTCCAATGCAGGAAGGTAGAGTGCAAGTAATTCTTTTGGATAAGATTTCAAAAGAATTTCATGATATTGCTGTATACTATTCAGGTTATTTTCCTGCTGAACCAATATCAACAGCCTGTCAATATATTTTTCAGCTATATAAACCGGTGCCAGACTATCTAATAAAGGTGGATACGGTTGTTTCCAAAACTTATTTTTATTCCATTCAACAGTCAATTTATTAATAGTCTCACTGATATAATTTTCAATAATTGGCTTCCATTCCCCTTTTTTAAATGTTTTTTTCCATTGCTGATAATACTCAATAGAAAAGCCCCGGTTAAAAGCAAAATGTTTTGAATAAGACCTGATAAGTATTAAATCCTTTTCCAAATAAGCAATTCTTAACAACTCTTTCTCCCATTTTTCAACAGTGCCTGGATGTGTTTTACTTTTTGCTATTTTAATCCCTTCTGCAATAATTTTCTTTGCCAGAGGATAATTTTTTATTCCAATAGCATTGTTTAACACCTGCATACGGATATCAACAATATCCATATTTTGATGCACTAAATTTTCCGCTTCAATTGTCTTACCGGTTTGCCTGTAAAATTCTATTTTACTTTTTTGAAAATTTTCTTTCCAGTAACTATCATATTCACTTTTTAATTTTAGTATATGTGCGTCTATAAAAGCAATAAATGCAGGTCCATTATTAAGCTGCACAGCCAGGTTTTGAAAAAGGCAAAACATATCAGATCCAAAATTTCCATAGTCAAAATAAGTTTTGTCGTTCAACTCTTTCTTGAGAAAATCAAAAATTTCTTCTTTAATATTTACAGCAACTTTTTTATCAAGAATTATATTTTCAAGCAACTTGATAACATAGTCAATGCTATCACCAAGGCTACCACTGGAATCGTCACAATTTTCTATCGTATTCATCATAGGCTTTAAAACAGCCCTTACTAATGAAAACGCATCTCTGAAGTTATTTTTTTGGATATAGTCAAATCCTTTATCAGAAATCACATCTAGTTCTTTTGACAAACCAAAGGAAGACTTATAATCCACAAACCCGCGATTGGAATATTTCTTTATTACATTCTTAACCAGTTCAGCATATTTTTTTTCAACATCTATCCTGCCATCCTTTTCTGCAAAATACAGTTCAAATACTGCTTTAAACTCTTTATTTACTCCAGCATGGCTACGAATAAAATTTTGAAAATCGGTCTTTGTTAATGATACTAAAAGAGTTTCAAAAACTGCTATTTTAGAGTTGCCTTCCTTTTTCTTTTCTTCTGTTTTATTTTCATCTTTAAGGCAAAATAATACTGCTACAATATGCTTGCAAATACCAGCATCATAAGGACAATTACACGAATAATTACTTATTTTATTGCCTTTTAGAGTTATTTCTACATCATAATCATCTGAACCCTCCACTTCAGCATTCCAGGTATCCTCTCCTATAAGTTCCAAAGAAGTTACACTCCCACTTTTATAATAACTTTCCCCTCTCTGAAGGATAGGAGCACCAATTTGACTTTCAAAATTTTTTAATGTTAGCATTGGTTCAGTAATTCTGAAGAAAATTACTAATTGTAATGATTTTAGTTTTATTCATTTTCTTTAAGTTCAATAAATCCTGATCTCCTGTTATTAAAAAATCTGCATTACCATCAACCGATAAGGATAATAAAAAATTATCTTTAGGATCCCTGCAAATAGCAATTTTTGATTTTATAGTTACGAATTCAGCGTATTCATCAATTGTTTCAAGAATACTTTCTACATCTTCATTTTTTGCTGTTTATTTTGCATACCGTTTAGCTCTTACCTATTCAACTTCTTTGGTTATTTCTTCCAAAGAAGGCCCTGATTTAGCCTTTGACCGGAGTTTCTTTACAACACTTTTAAAGCCATTATTAGAACTGTCCTGTATGGCAATAAGATTTAAATCGGCTAAGTTTTTTAACAACTTTACTGCTTTAGGATTTAATATATCAATTCTTAGTGTTTCCATCTTACTAAAGATAATAAAAGAACTTTTACAATGAAGAACATTCGAAATTTCTCTTCCAGTCCCGAATCTGACTATACTTTTGACGAAGATTTTTAGAAATATAAGTATTGGTGTGCCGCAGAAATGAATGAAAATACAACCATTAAAGGGGCCGGCTGAATGAAACTTAATAAAGTCAACTATCTGGTGAAATTCGAATTTGTATCAATTCTCAGCTATAAGGGAAGAAAAGTCTAAAAGTTTGAAAGTTATTTAGTTTCCTGCTGCTTAATAATTTTCATCAGTTCAACAAAATCAGTCCTGCCCAATCTTTCTATCAACTCCATATCCTCTTTTTCCAGTTTTCTTATGCCTGTTGAATTTATTTCAGCCTGGGCAGCTGTTCTGATGCCTGTTATAACAGTTGATACTTCATCATAACTTAAAATATAACTCAGTGCCAATTCAGTTTTAGAAAAATTATATTTTTTACAAAGCTCCCAAACTGGTACAAGATATTCATTGCAGGTATCCACAATTTCTTTAGTCAATCTATTCTTTCTATGGTCATTCTCAGAAAAGTTAATTGCTTTATCAAACTTACCGGTTAATAATCCAAATTGTAAAGGCATACGGGCAATAATTCCAAAACCTGCTGCACCTGCATTTTTTATAACGGAAAAAGCATTTTGATTGATGATATTATATACACATTGAAATCCCTGGCCCAGTTTATTATTAAGCATATATTCAGATTCTTCAGTTGGTTCAAATGTATTTAAGGATAAGCCCCAATATCTGATCTTACCGCTTTGCTGTAACAACTGCATTGCTTCCATACATTCTCCCTGCTGCAAATGAGAAAGCCTTGCGGTATGTAACTGATAATAATCAATCGTTTCTCTTTGAAGCCTTTGTAAACTTGCCTCACATGCTTTTAAAATATGGGCTTTAGAATAATCAATTGTAAATTGATTATTCCTGGACACATTTCCCGCTTTTGTAGCAATAATAATATCTTTTCTTTTACCAATGATTTTACCAATTAATTCCTCTGAATGGCCTAATCCATAAATATCGGCAGTATCAAAAAAATTAATCCCAAGATCTATAGATTTATAAATGGCATCAATAGAGGTCTGATCATCTGCATCACCCCAACCAATAGCCGTATTCCCTATCATAGCCCCACCACCAATGGCCCAGGCACCAAAACCAATTTCACTTACTTTCAAATCTGTATTGCCAAAATTTCTATACTTCATTTTTCAGTGATTTTCTAAGTTATGTTAAAACTAATCAATAATAAAAGAAGTAATTCGGGTAATAATGCCGGATTGTGCATTGCTGGTTGAATTGCAAATGGAATCCAATTTGAAATTACCTGCCTATTGCCACTGCTTCAGTCATCTAAATTACCAGGGGCATATTAATATTTGCTTATTGCCTGCATATAACCTGACTAATACCTATATAATACCTTCCAGTCAGCTGATCATAACCAGCCCATAACCTCAGTATGACCTGGTTATGGGTAACCCCACCATTTGGTGGGGTTGGTCATACTCAGGTCATAACCAGGCCATTGTCAGGTGATAACAAGGTATGAAGTTGGGAAGAGAAAAACAGGTAATTAAATCCCTTTATTCCCTTTAATTTTATTCCTCCTAAACACATTTCAGGTATGCAGGCTACTAAAAAAGAAATAGGGTACCATGTGCTGGGATGCCTGGCATTTCTCATCCTGCCCATCTTGCTTAGGCCGCATCCGCCGGGTATTGCTATTTTACAAATGGATAAACCGGTTTTTCGTGACCTGATTGCCAATATCATGCTGATCGGGTTCTTTTACCTGAACTATTATTACCTGATTACCGTATTCTATTTCAACAATAAACGCTTTACCTATTTTGCCATCCTGCTTTCCCTGCTGATCCTGATTACGTTTATACCGGCCATGATGGTGGATAATTTTTTTGGGCAGGAATTGCCGCCTGATAACTTCCATCCCAGATTCAGAAGGCCACAGCCGGATGCCGGGTATTTTATCAGCTCTATCTCCTACCATATCTATTTATATATCTCTGTTATGCTGTTTTCCCTGCTGTTGCAAACCCGGAAAAGATGGTATGCTTCCGAAAAAGCAAAACAGGCGGCTGAACTGTCTTATTTAAAAGCACAGATTAATCCGCATTTTTTATTCAATACCCTTAACAGTATCTATGCCCTGGCTTTAAAAAAAGATGATGCTACTGCTGATGCCATTGTGCAATTGTCCGATCTGATGCGCTTTGTGATTAAAGACGCTCAATCTGAGCAGGTGCCGCTGGATAAAGAAATCAAGTATATCCATAACTATATAGCTTTACAAAAAACCAGGCTGCGGAATACCGTTGATATTCAATACACCTGCAATGGTACGAGTGGTGATAAAAAAATAGCTCCTTTACTATTGATCACTTTTATAGAAAATGCGTTTCAGTATGGGGTAAATCCTGATTCGGATCAGTCGCTCATTCAAATCAATATTACCATTTCGGAAACTGCTGTAAGTTTAAAAGTATATAACCAAAAAGTAGTAGCGCAAACCGGGAAACAGAGCGGGAAAATAGGGATATCCAATACGAAGGAAAGGCTGGCATTCATTTATCCGCAAAAACACTTATTACAGATAGATGAAACAGCTAAAGATTATACTGTTAATTTGTTTATAGCATTATGATGATCAGGGCCATTGCAATTGACGACGAACCGCCTGCGCTGGAAATTATCCGCAATTTCTGCAGCAGGACGGATTTTATTTCCCTGGAAAAAATCTTTTCCGGTGTGGAAGAGGCCAGGCAGTACCTGAAAACATCCGGAACAGACCTCGTTTTCCTGGATATACAAATGCCTTCTATGAACGGGCTGGATTTCTGTAAACAACTCCCTGAACATGTTATGGTGATTTTTATGACTGCTTTTAGTGAATATGCCGTACAGGGATTTGATTTAAAAGCGACTGATTATCTCCTGAAGCCTTTCACCTTTCAAAGATTCCTGCAAGCTGCCGAAACTGCAAAACAATATTTTTCCCTTAAAAAAACAGCTAATCAGGAGCAGCCCGACAATATGCTGATCCGCTCCAATTACAGCCTGGTTAAAATATATTTTCAGCAGATCCTGTTTGCCGAAAGTATGGATGATTATATAAAAATCTACCTGGAAAACCAGAAACCTGTACTGTGCAGAATGACCATGAAACTTCTGACTGATAAATTGCCTGCTGCTGATTTTATAAGGGTGCACCGCTCTTATCTCGTATCCTTAAAACGCATTGATAGTTTCCGGAATAAAACGATTTCCATTGGCCAATACCTGGTTCCCGTAGGTAATTTATATGAAGAAACATTTCTTGCCCATTATACCGTATAGTTTTACCGCAACATTCCGCTGTTTCACCGCAAAGCTGCTTAGGCCAGACAACATTCAGACTTCACAAATCCTCCAATAAGTGGTTACAAAAACTGAATTCTTTTGTATCACATTTTTATAACTTCTTTTCATCAAGGGTAGTGGTTTTTGAACAGGCCACGTTGCAAGGTGAATGTTTACATTCATCTTGCTTTTTTATAAAACCGGTTACATGAAACGGAATACCATTTTTAAATACAACTGCCTGCTCCTTCTATTTCTTTTGCTGGCACCTGTTGCTGAAGCCCAGCAACGGCCTTATTATACACAGTATATCCTGAACAATTTTATTATTAATCCTGCAGTGGCAGGGATTGAAAATTACTGGGATGTGAAAATGAGCCACCGCCTGCAGTGGGTGGGTTTACAGGATGCACCGGTTACTACTTATTTAACCATTCAGGGACCTTTACACCGTGATGCCTATGACCGGGAAAACCCTACCAGCTTTCATACTCCGGGTGAAAACCCCAGGGGCACAGCCTATTGGGAGAATTATACAACTGAACCGGCGCACAGTGGCGTAGGACTTACTGTGTTAAATGATGTTACCGGCCCTTTAAACCGTTTTGAGCTGGCAGGTACTTATGCCTACCATATTGGACTGGCACCGCACCTTAATCTTTCCGTAGGTATTACAGCTGGTTTTTCTCAAATGAGCCTGGATGCCAGTAAATTAAGCTTTGCCACTACCATTGACCCTGCAGTAGGAAGCAGTGGCATTATAAATCGCTTGAAACCGGATATCAGTGCAGGAATCTGGTTATATGGGAAAGACTTTTTTGCAGGGATATCCTGTCAGCAGATTATTCCTGATAACCTTACTTTTTCTGATAATACAGTTGCAGTTCAAAACGCCAAACTGATTCCGCATACTTTTTTTGAACTGGGTTACCGTACCATGCTGGATGAAGATATCAGTTTTGTACCCTCAATTCAGGTACGTTATATTCAGCCGCTGCCGGTAGGGTTTGATCTGAATTTTAAGTTTCAGTATCAGGATTTGCTTTGGGCGGGTGCTTCTTACAGAAATAACAGTGGTTATGCGGTGATGCTGGGGGTAAACTTCAGCAGGTTTATGAATTTCAGTTATTCATACGACTACAGTACTTCAGCCCTCAATACCGTTAGCAAAGGAACACATGAAATTTTAATTGGCTTTATGCTGAACAATAAATACGGCGACTGGTGCCCCAGAAATTTATGGTAAACAAATTAAAACTTATAGGGACTATCCTGTCTTTTTTTGCAGCATCAGCCCTGCATGCACAGGCAGATACAACTTTCTGGTTTGCAGCCCCGGAAGTAACCTCTGATAACGGAAACATTCCTACTGTCCTGCATTTGTCTTCCTATGCCAGTAGTGCCACGGTTACTGTATCAGAACCGGCCAATCCTTCTTTTCAAACACAGACAGTTACCCTGAATGCATACAGTGCCACAACTGTAACATTAACATCACAGTTAAACTATGTGGAAAACAAGCCAGCCAATACTATTTTGCCTTATGGCATTAAAATAAGTTCCACTGCTAAAATTTCGGCCTATTATGAGGAAGCCAGTGCCAAGAACCCGGAAATTTTTCCATTGAAAGGGGTATTGGCAACAGGGTTAAAATTTATGATCCCCTCGCAAACCACACTTGCTAATTCTTCTTTTTTTACGGTTGCGAAAAGTGGGTTTATTGTGGTGGCAACAGAAGACAACACTACAATTTCCCTGAATTTAAATGTGGCGGACAGTGCGGGCAAAACAACTTATACGGTTACACTGAATAAGGGGCAGACTTATGCCGTGCGTGCTTCTGACAAAACAGTAGCTGCCCATTTCGGGGGTAGTACGGTTACAGCTAATAAACCGGTGAGTGTAACTATTTACGATGATTCATTGGATGCAGTTTCCATTTGCAGCAGTTGTAACTGTAAGGATTTAATTGGCGACCAGATTCTTCCGATTGCCAATAATGGTTCAGAATTTATTATTGTCCGGGGAGACCTGGATATACTGAGCAATGAAGATTATTATTATGTATGGGCTACAAGCGATAATACCAGCATTACAGTAAACGGTTCGTTGGTTGCCACGATTAATACCGGACAATCCTATTCGGGAACCTTATCAGACCCCAGTGCATATATTGTAACCAGTAACCCCGTTTATCTGTATCAGATGACGGGTGTTTCCTGCGAGGTTGGGGCTACCAACCTGCCCAGTATCAAATGTACAGGATCTCAGCTGGTTTCTTTTTCCAGGGCAACAACTGAAACCTTTCAGCTAAATCTGCTCTGTAAAGCGGCTGATATCGGAAACTTTTCTGTAAATGGTACTACTGGTATTATTACTGCTTCTATGTTTGCTGCAGTGCCGGGCACCAATAATGCCTGGATGGCTGCCAGAATCACTTCTTCCAATTTACCTTCAATCAATTCCTTATTTGTAGCAGGCAGTACTTCTGTTGTTTCCAATTCCTCGGGCCTCTTTCACCTGGGCTTTATGAATGGGGAAGTGTCTACCGGTGCCCGTTTCGGTTATTTCTCTAATTATGCAGCCGTATTATCCAGTCCAACAGTTGCGTCCACCACCTGTGTAGGTTCGGATATTCAGCTGAATTCTACCCTGGTATCCGGTGCTACTTATTCATGGACAGGCCCCAATAATTTTACCAGTAATGTCTATAACCCGGTCATTACCAAAGCGGCATTAAGCAATACAGGTGTATATTATTTAACGGCTACCATTAATGGTTGCGGAACATCAGTGGATAGCGTAACTGTGAATGTACATCCCTTACCCACTGTTAGTTTTACAAAATCGCTGGATACGCTTTGCTATGGCAGCAGCAAAAATTTAAGTTTTAGTTTATCGGGTACAGCACCATGGACGTTTATTTATAATAATCAGGTACAAAATGATACCCTGACTAATATTACTGCCAGCCCCACTTATATTAACGTATCCCCACTGTCCAAAACCATCTATACCGCCATCAGTATCACAGATTCCAACAGTTGTGTGATGAGTGCGGTTCCGGTTGCTACTAATTATGACACCCTAATGGTAGACTCATTACCTATTGCCCGGATTAAATACAGCACACCTTCCTGCCGGGAGAATACTGTAAATTTTACAGATAGTTCCACTACCTATTTAGACAGTTTAGCAAGCTGGTACTGGATTTTTGGCAATGGGAAAACCCTTCAAACTACTAAGGATAGTACTATCGGACAAATATTCACCAACTGGGGAAATGATACCGTAAAACTGGCCGTACAGTCTGCCCTGGGCTGTAAAAGTGACACAGCAGTACAAGTAATAACCATACACCCCCTACCTGTACCTGGCTTTGCCTTACCTGAATTATGCCTTACAGACGCACATGCACAATTTACAGATACGTCTACTATTGCAGATCAAACTACCAGCTTTACCTATCACTGGAATTTTGGCGACAGCCTTGCTTCTGTAACCTATCCTGATACGTCTATTGTAAAAAATCCACTGCACCACTATTCAGCACAAGGGCATTACCGGGTAAAAGAAATAGTGACTTCTGTTTACGGATGTACCGATAGTACCACTGAAATTTTAACGGTTAACGGAGCGGTTCCCAATGCTAAATTTGCATTGAATAACCTATCCACCAAATGCAGTAATGATTCTGTAAAGATTACCAATTTATCTACCGTGGATTTCGGGTCGGTTACCTGGCTGAAAATTTATTGGGACTATGTAAATAATCCCACCCTATTTGATTCTATTCCTACTCCTGATTCAGGAGCAGTATATGCGCATCTTTATCCAAATTTTACAGCGGTAACTCAAAATTTTACCCTGCATTTTTTAGCCTATTCCGGGCTATCCTGTGTAAACATCAAAGACACTGTCATTACACTGACTGCCAGCCCGGTGGTACAGTTTACCACCATACCAGGGATTTGTGCAGATGCAACAGGCAGACAGATTACCCAGGCCAGTGAGGCCAACCCTAACCTTTCCGGCAATTTTTACTATTCAGGAACAGGTATCAGTAATACAGGTTATTTCACAACTAATAAAGCCGGCGTAGGTACAGATACCCTGCAGGCCTTGTTTATATCCACAGCGGGTTGCAGGGATTCTGCAAGCCAAACCATTACTGTCTGGCCATCCCCCGTGGCCAGATGGGGGTTTGGCACACCTGATTGTGCGCTAAACAGCATTGTATTTACAGACAGTTCCCTGGCTAATTACAGCAATATCACACAATGGAGCTGGAATTTCGGTGATGGCAGCAATGCTGAATATACCAATGGGAATGCATTTTCAAAAACCTATTCAGCAGCCGGTACGGATACTGCTTCATTATTTGTAACAACAGATAGCGGCTGTATCAGCAAACCTGATTCACAAATAATCGTCATACACCCTTTACCGGCCGTTAATTTTGGCATGCCGGCAGCAGTATGCCTGCCATCAGGTTTGGCGCAATTTACAGACAGTACCACCATTACGGATGGATCTGCTGCTTTGTTTACCTATGACTGGAAATTTGGGGATTCCAATAACTTAGCAGGCTCTCTTATAGAAAACCCGGTACACCAATACAGTGCTACAGGACAATATGCTGTTACCCTTACTGTAACCAGTAAAAATGGATGTATTGATTCTTTAACAAAAACATTTTCCGCTATTTATCCGCAACCCAAATCTGCTTTTACCTACAGCAGTAACAGGGTTTGTATGGGAGATACAATTTACTTTTATGATGCTTCCTATGCCTATAATGGCAGTATACAATCCTGGCACTGGTACCTGGCTGAAGGTGACAGTTCATCATTGCAAAACCCTTACCGGCAGTTTGCAGATTCGGGCTATTATGCAGTAACCCTGTTTATCTTTGATACCAAAGGTTGTGTAAGTGATACCAGTGTGCATCAGTTTACTATAAACCCTTATCCACACCTTAGCATGGCCAGCCAGGTAAACGTATTACAGGGAGGCAGTTACCGGTTTACACCGCTGTATTATGCAGACAGTGCCAGTTTCTTATGGACACCAGCTACTTATCTGGATAGCACCACCGTTGCTAATCCGGTAACGACTCCGCTAACAAATATTACTTACCAGCTGCAACTTACCGGTGCAGGTAATTGTGCAGTAACAGATACAGTGCATGTAACAGTGCTATTAACCCCGGTAATACCCAATGTTTTTTCTCCCAATGGGGATGGTATTAATGACACATGGGTAATTGAATACCTGAACAGTTACCCGGATTGTACGGTTCAGGTATTTGACAGAGACGGGCAGGCCATTTATTATTCAGAAGGGTATTCCATTCCATGGGATGGAACTTATAAAGGCAAACCCTTACCGATAGGCACTTATTATTATGTAATCAATCCTAAAAATGGAAGATCGGTTATGAGTGGAACTGTTACTATTTTGAGATAGAAAACAGATAAGCTTAATTGCTCAATTAATTCGCACGGACAGTCAAGTCAGCAGGTACTGTTGATAGTAGTTTTAATAATCCGGCAATGGGTGCATTCGCTGATTGCGTATTGATAAAATCAAAACCTATTAATTTAGCAA
>Ga0364887_10806_pt1 | contig 11909 bp, 7 predicted proteins | sample ExccelJu500001D4_4_FD_206924 | JGI IMG/M metagenome (GOLD analysis project Ga0364887, IMG submission 206924) | Enriched cells from Trout Bog Lake Hypolimnion, Wisconsin, USA - BchlTB.July23.5000.01.D4 | ecosystem: Environmental > Aquatic > Freshwater > Lake > Hypolimnion/Profundal zone | place...
ATCAATTTCGCTACTGATTTTCGCCAAATATATTGTTGCAAACATAGCGGCTTCATATGTCAAAATAACTACAAGGCAACTTACAAGCCAAAGGATCATTTTTGTAAAAAATAGCATGTGATTTGCGCAGTTTTTTATATGCTCAATATTATCTTTATATATCCAGCACCAATAGTCTATAAATGAAATCCAACCTGATTTTACAAAATGCCATAAACTTGTAGTGTCAAATACAGACAAATCAAATGGTTTATTTTCGACCAATAAACTCAATAATACAATTGTTGCCGTAGTTAATCCTATGACTTTAACAACACCGTAAAGGATTTTAATGTTTTCACCTGCTAATTTCTTTGCCCTTTCTTTAATCTCATCTTCATGTAGATCAAAGTTTTTATCTGGCAGCAGCTCTGCAACCGTTTTATTTATTTTTTCGACCTCCTTTTCTATAAAACGTTGCTGCTCCTTAAAGAGTTTATTTAATTCTTCATTATCAGATTTTGCATTATTATCTCCCTGCTTTTGGCCGTTGTTCGGTTTTTTGCCTGACTTAGACTGGTGATTATTTGCCATTAAACGTAAATTATTTCACAAAAAAAATAAATGTACAAATTTGAATAAAAAAAGTCGTATAAATACCTTGTTTTACATTTTAATTATTAGTTTTACGAATCGCCATAGCATTTGGTAATTGCATGGAATTTCAGCATTTCTAAATACCAACCTCATGAAAACACCAATAAGAATAATCGCTTTATTCGTATTATTGATACCGAATGTGCCATATTGCTTTGGGCAATCAATGGCGGATAGCAGCAGAAATTCTAAGCCACCTAATCCGCCAATTCCGATAGAGGCGTTTTCAAGTGATAAGATTTTGAATATTCAATTGATAATGCTCAAACATTTTTCACCGGATAGTAAATTCGGTTTTTTAAATGTTAATTATATAACCGGTGATTATCAAAACAATAAGATGCGGAATGAATATGAATCACTTTCATTTCTAACTGCTGATCTATTCCGAGGCTTTTCTGTTCTGGGTGGTGTAATGATGAATTATTATTATGGTTTCAGACCAACTGTTGGTTTGCAATATGTTTTTGCCACCCCTAGATTTTTGGCGGTTATATTACCGCATATAGACCTGACGGAAACGAACAATTTTGAAACCATCGGGTTATTTGAATATAAACCGAAATTTAATAAAGATTGGGGGCTTTATACCCGCGTACAAGGGCTTTACAATTATAATGTCAAATATAAATCTCAGGATAGAAGCTATGTTTATAGCCGTGTTGGGATAAGTTACAGACAATATGCTATGGGGTTGGGGGCAAATATGGATTGGTACGGGCCATTAAAAATAAATCAAAATAGCTATGGGGCTTTTGTAAGAGCCGAAATATTTTAAAAAATATAACCATGAAAAATCTTTCAGAAAGACAAGCGGGAATGTTACTAATGGTGATTGCCTCTATTTTGATCACAGTAGTAGTAAGTTTTGGAATATTGCTGGTGCATGTAGGGTGGCGAAAAGACATTTTACTGTTATGGTATCCAGATTTGCTGCTTGGTTGTGGCTTATCAATTTTGACTGCATTTATTATTATTCCGCCAATAAAAAGCAGGATAGATAGGCGTATAAAAAAATAAATACTTGAATAAATTTACGCTTACTATTTCCCCCTTCCTTTATTGATATTTTTGCCCTTGGCAGGTGCGTTATCTTTGGTAACGCTTTTAAGGCGGGAACGCATTTTTTCCATTTCGTATTCTTGCTTGCCAGACACAATACCCTTGAAGTAATGGCTTTTTTCATTGGGTAATTTCACGATCTTGGCTGCTAATTCAGGTTCATGTTTTGCGATAAGGTAGCCAGCGTTAAAGCCCTTGGTAAACTTTTTTTCAGGGGTGTTTAATGATTCCATTTCTTTGGCAGGCTTAGTCATTTCTGTTTTTTCAGGAATGATGTGTTCTAATACGCGAATATCATGCCCTGCGGAAAATCCATGAGAATACTCACTCATGGTTTTAGAATCATGAGTAGCTTTTAATATTGCCTTTGCGAGTTCTGGTTCATGCGCTGATAAAATATAGCCATGATTAAAACCTGTTTGAAATTGCTTTTCCTGGTCTGCCATGGCTAAAAAGTTTCTTTCACGTTTTGATTAAGATATTCATAGATAGAATCGGCATCATACAGGATAATTTTCTTCTCCGGCTGGGAGAAACGTATTTTGCCTTCATCCCGGAGTTTTTGAAGGGTGGTTTTACTAGTAATCCGCAGGAGTTGCATTGTTTCCTCCCCGTTGAGCCATTTGGCTTTTTCTTTTTGCTTGTCTTTGATGCGCTCGACAACCCGCTCGATCATTGTAAAAAAGGCGGCATCTTCTAAACAGATCACTTCCATGTGGCGATAGTTATTGAGAAATAAAGGTATAAATTTTTTGTTTAGAACGAAGAATTAGTGACCTTTTTCCGGTTAAATTCTTTGTCCTGTTACAAATGCAAACACTATAATTAACACTGAAACAGTTGTATAGGTTGCGATTGCCAGAGCAGTATTTTTCTGCTTTTTCTTACTGAAAATTTCCAATGGCTGGATAGCAATAAAATTGATCAGCATAATTAATACAAGCATCCCGCCACAATAGGGTATTGAGAATAACTTGTAGAAAAATGAGTGGAAAATACTCCTGAATAAAATCCCTACTCCATAAATGGAGATATAGTTGAGCGCGGTAATATAGGCCACCGCCACTGAGAGTGAAAATATTTGCCAACCGGTTAACTCAAACAACGTTGTATAAAGGTACAGGATTTGCAGCCTCATGTTTTTAAAGAGGTTAAATATATCGAAAAAATTTTTTGAAAAATAAAAATTGCTGTTGACTTATTGAGTGGAATTAATGGGAGATAATAAGACGCTGCAATTGCCGTTGGCCTTCGGCACTTGCCCGATATTGAAAACTTCTTTATTGATGGTAGTAGTATTAACCTGTGCCCGCAAATGAATGCAGACACAGGTAATAAACAAAAGAATCAGCCCCCTTTTCATTTTACAACAAATTTAATAATAAATTCTCTTTCTTTGGAATCTACAAGATGAATTAAATATAGACCCTGTGTAACATTTATCATATGAAGCTGGCCAACACCTCCGGTAAAATGCAGGTTATCTTTATTGATATTCAAGCCTACACCATTAAATATTTCTGCTTTAACTGGTAACTCGTCAGCAATTGCTTGCTGCAAGATAATGTTTCCATTACTTGGGTTTGGAAACAGGCTATATTGCTGACTGCCGTTCTGTTTTATATTACTTAAACCCTCCGGCATCACATACACAGTCACCGCATCATATGTTACATTTCCGCACAAATCCATTTCAACTATGTACTTGGTGGTTGTGTCCGGCTTTACCCAGATACCACCACTATACCCAACAGCGATGCTGCTACCAGCTTTATACCAAGTACAAGGGAGGCCTTGCTCCTTCGTTCCGATGTATACGCTGTCTCCATAAGCTATTGTTGTGTCATGCCCGGCATTGGCAACCAAGTCACTTTCTAATACACTAACATCATCTATAAGATAAAAGGAAATACCAGGAGAACTAAGAAACAACTTACTGGTGTGTGCATAATCGAAAAAGTTTCCTATCGTTATAAATTTCTCGGTTCCGTTAGCTATAAAATTGCCGTGTATCACAGTCCAATTTAGAGTGTCTTTTATTATTGTATTGCTGTAAACTTGGGGAATGTATCGTGTCTGCGGCGAAGAACAACCTAAACTGTCTTGACCTTGGTCTATAGAGCCATCATCAAGATAAGCTCCAATATGATCAATTGCATCACCTGAACCCTGAGCCAATGTTACATAAAAGGACACGCAATAAGATTTCCCTGCTGTCAATAATGCACTTAATCTTCCTTGCAAGTAATCTCTATAATCAAGTGGATTACAGCATAAATCAATTAACATTCTCACTTCTGCCATTCCATTACCGGAACGAGGAAAATGATAGTAATTTTCCCCATGAGGTACCCCAACAAAAGTTCCGGACGCACACGTATTGCAATATTCAGGCATGCACCATGCGATCGGCGTTACACTGTCACTAATCGTCCAGTTAGTATCAATACCGCTCCAATTTTTTGCATATCCAATTTGATCATAAAAATCCGGACAATATAAATACTGTTCAAAACCTGGATTCAAAACATAATTTACCTGTGCATTTACATTTACGTAAGCACAGGTAAATAAGATTAATATCGCAAAGCGCGTAATCATTCTATTACAAATTTAAACTTAAATTCCCTTCCTCGGTTATCTTTTAATCGTAACAGATATAATCCTGGCACAGACTGAACCAATTGTAACTTATCAAAGCCTCCAGCAAAAAGTAGACTTCCATTGTACACTGTCCTGCCAACTGCATCCATAATTTCTGCGTGTACAGGTTCGCTATCCAGTACCATTTGGGAAAGAATAAAATTTCCATCATTGGGATTGGGAAAAAGTTCATATTTCTGACCGCTATTTGTCTGAATATTTCCACCACTACCATTCAACGGGCTATTACTGTGCCTGCTTGCAAAATATGTCGTATCAATGGCTATACAGCTATCATCATTAAATGGACTAAAATCATTAAACAGAAAGCTATATAATGCTCTTGCCTGATAGACGACTGTTCCATTGCGTTCCGGACATAAACCAGCCAAAGCCATTATTGCAAGGCTGTCCGCAGAGGTTAATGTATCCACCATATATTTCATATAGAGCGTATAGAAGGATTGGTAGTTTCTCACGATATTGTCTGCATCTGTATAGTCTGCCAGCTTTACTTGTGTCGCGCTGTCAATACTAGTATTTGCCAGAGTATCAATATCATAAGTGAGCAATACAAATGCACTGTCGAAATTTCCGCTAATAACCTGATTTTCTAAATTCGTCAGGTAAGCATACCGACTGTGCTGCGCCATGCTGTCAAATACATATAATACAGCAGAGCTGTCAGCCAAGGTAGAATCAAGTTGCATAGTCTGCCATAACTCGAATTGTCCCATCCAGTTGTTGGGGATTATATTATACTCATATGGTATTTCCTGTTGTGCCATCTTTTCACTTGATCCACTTGTTCCGGTGCCTGTGCCACCACCTGTGGTAACATCAACAAGAGGGCATGGTATAAAATCAGTATGCAAGTAGGTAGTGACGGTAAGGCCATTGCCAACACGATATATTAATGCAGGGTTATGGACGTTGTTATCATTTAGTCCTGGGCTTGGTAGTGTGGCCGTCCCTGTTTGCGCATATATTGTGGAACTTGACGGATTAGACAATATAGTAAAAGTTTGCGGGTTACTCAAAGTCCATCCTCCAACATTCCATAAATTCCCGGTTGGGTATCCGATTGCGCCCTGCTGCGATATTACAGCAGCATTCAATACAAAGCCTTTATCATTATTGGTCATGGTGTTGTCATGCCACTGGGTATTGAGGTTATTGAGGAAGAACTCGAAACCCCGCCCGATATTCTCAGCCCCGTTGCAGCCTACTACCGGCTTACTGTTTGCGGCTGCATAAAACGCCCTGATAGAATCCTGAATCGCAGAAGGTGCTCCAAGCCAGCCAATAACACCATTGTTTACTATGTTGCTATTGTAGCAATTGGTGTGATTAATGCCGTATTGCAAGGATGGACGCTTTATTGATGACGGCCTGACATAAATGGTATTGCCGTTCGCAGTAGGTGGTTGTTTATTTAGGTTATTATTTACCAATATGCCGTTATATACATCATACATATTATTGCCGTCTATGTTAAGCTGGTTCACCCAACTGCCAAAACCAAGCGTTCTCAAAGTGTGCGATAGTACATTTTGCACCGCTATGCCCATATTCACACTCTGGGTAGTGACATAGCTATACCCCAACGGGTGCGCCTGTATCAGGTTGCCATCCATGCGACACAGCCCGGCCATCTGTACCGGAGGTGGTATTGCAGGATAGGGTACTGGTCTGTATGGGTCGCGTGTGATCCATAATGCTATGCCTGTATTGGTATTCACAACCGTGTTATTTGAAATATCAATTGTGTCATAAACTGAAGAAGTGAGGTAATAGCCATAGCCACCCAGCGGGTGCAATATAGTACCGCGCCCGGAATTGACCATTGTGGTGTTTTTACCGACCACCTCAAAATAATTGGTGCATTGCACCGCTGTGGCAAACCCATAAAAATAGTTGTTATACACGCTTGGGAATGGAGAATAAACCCTTAGCCTGCAATGGTATATAAAGTCATTGGTTACATTTGCATATACGCCAATACCGGTATTGCCGCCTACCACCGTGCCACTGCCGGTAATAGTACCAATTGTGCCGATCAGGTTAATAAACGCACTATTTTCTATAGTTGCATTACTGTTAGCTGCCCAAACACCATAGAGCATATTGTCATAAAGATTCTGGTTGGTATTTGTCATGGTAATTCCGGTATCGCCAATCTGTATTTCTGAATAGGCGGAAGGCATAGGCATACCTCCGTAATAAGTGCCGCTTGGCGTGATATTGCCTACCCCGTTTAGTTTAATGCCAATTGCTGCGTAGGCGTTGTTTTTGCAGGATACGCCCGGATAAGGGCCCCATCTTGGGGCAGGATTATCGATATTAAACGACGGTGAAAGCCTGTCGCCGGGATACCAGTAGCTTTTTAGTGTATCACCCGGAACCCAGGAATTAGGATAAGCCGCATTATGGGCTTTAAAATCACGGCTGGTAAACACAGTGTTACGAATTGTAAACGGATATCTGGAAGTATGCGAACTATCAATTTCAATATCTACACCAACATTGTTCCGGTTGAAAATGGCGTTATCTGAACGGAACACGTCACCGCTTGACGGATGAACCGGCTTATTTATAAGCACGGCTGTTAAAGCATCTTCAATAAAAGAATTGTCGGTAACATAAAGCCGCCCTGAATGGGTAACACCCGGCTTCAATATCATGCCCTGCCACATTCCACAGCTATAAAAATGGCAGCTATCTAATGTTAGGAAAGCAGTTGTATCAACAAACATGGTATCACCCGGTGCAATAAAAATAACGGCGTCGGTAAATGTATCAGTTCCGGTTACTGTTACATTATTTGAAATCCAGTAGTTACCAGCCCCTATTGATGAATTAATAATTCCTGATGTGCCTAAGAAAGAAAATGAACTGCCACCAAAAGCATTGCAAGGGCTGCATTCATCAGTTGATGAATAGACAGTAACGATTTTTGTAGCCATACAACCCGTAGCAAAATAATAGGATATTATTGCGGTTCCTGCGGCAACGCCAGTCACAACGCCACCGCTTGTTACGGTTGCAACGCCTGTTGCGCAATGCCATGTGCCGCCGGTAGAGGTTTCGGTTAATGTAATTGTGGAAGACTGGCAAACCCATGAACTGCCCGTTATCGGGGCTGGTATTGGGTTTTCAACAACGGTAGCGCTTGATGCCATATTGCTGGTGCATCCGGTGGCGATATCAGTAGCAACGACTGTATAAACACCGGTTGTAGTTTCTAAACCAAAATCAAGTGCTGCCCCGATTCCTACCAATGGTGAGCCTGATGCGATACCACCAATGTACAATTGATAAAGTACACCCGCAACAGACCAGCTTAAACCAACATGAACGCCAGTTCCTCCAAAACAATAACTGCCACCGCCTGTAACTGTATAGATCGTTGGAAGAGGATAGACGGTTACTATTGCAGTTACATAGCAGCCTGTGCCGGATAATTTATAAGTTATAGTTGTGGTTCCCGCTGAAACACTGGACACGATTCCAGTACCGGAGCCAACAGTTGCAATTGCTGTATTTCCGCTACTCCATGTGCCGCCGCTTGTGGCATCCCCAAGCGTAGTTATGTGTCCAAGGCACATAGCTAAAATGCCTGTGATGGAGGAAGGAAGCGGATTAATAGTAACTGTAGCAATTGCAATGCAACCAGTGCTTAAACTATAAGATATTGTAGCAGTTCCGCCTGATATGCCGGTAACAATTCCGGTGCTGGTGCCAACAGTTGCAACGGCAGTATTACTACTGCTCCACGTGCCACCTGTTGTTGTATCACTTAGGGTGATTGCAGCGCCCGTACATAGTGCTGGAAAACCCATGATTGCCGCCGGTGCCGGATTGACCCTCACTACAATGGTTGCTGTACAAATACCGATTGTATAAGAAATGGTCACTGTTCCGGCAGAAATGCCGTTTACAACTCCTGTGGTAGAACCAACGGTTGCGATTGCGGTATTACCACTACTCCATTTACCACCGGTTGTTACATCGGTGAGCAAAGTTGTAGTGGCGACACAAAGAGTTGTTGTGCCCGTAATTGCCGAGGGTGTAGGATAAATTGTAACGGTAGTGGTTACTGTGGTAGTACAAACCGTGTAGCTAATAATTGCTGTTCCCACCGCCCGGCCTACAACTACTCCGGTGGGGTAAACTATAGCTATAGATGTATCGCTGCTGTTCCATTGTCCGAATGGCACGGCATCAGATAAGGTGGTTTCCGGGTCTGAAATACCATCAAAGCACATTTGCGTTATACCCGTAATTGGCGCGGGTTCCGGGCCCACAATTATTGTGGTTGTTATATAGCCACAAGGATTAGTATAGGTAATAATGACGGTTCCCGATGATATGCCGGTAACAATTCCGGTAGTCGAGCCGACCGTTGCAATGGCCGAATTGCTGCTGCTCCAAATTCCTCCTGGAACATCATCCCTTACCATGCCAGTAGTTCCGATACAAACAAATGTAATGCCTGCTATATAGGTAGGAGGGCCAATAACTGTTTCGGTTCGGGTGATTGCGCAGCCAGTTGTAAGTAATGTATAAGTGACGGTTGCCGTACCAAGAGAAATTCCGGTAAGTACACCGGTAACAGAATCAATAAAAACAATGCCCGCTGAACCGGAACTCCATACGCCACCGGTAGTATCCGTTAAAGTAGTTGCTGCGCCTATGCATACCCTAAGTGAACCGGTAATAGGCGGCGGCGGTGGTATTACTGTAACTATCAATGTTGTCCGGTTTGTACAAAAAGTAGTGTAAGTGATGGTCGCTGTTCCTGCATGGATTCCGGTGACGACACCAGTGGTGACATTAACACTACAAATTGAGGTATCGCTACTAGTCCAGGTTCCGCCGGAAACACTATCACTTAGGGTAATCGTTAACCCTGGACAGACCACATGTGGTCCTCTGATCGGGCCGGGCAATGAATCACTGAGCGTTGCTAATCCTACTGCGTTTCTGCATCCATCATTAACAATGACGGTATAGCTGGCAGAAGAATCACTACGTACTGTATCTGTTCTTGCTGTCAATACACTAAGTAAAGAGGAACTCCATAGATAGGAAAGATTGCATAATGAATTTGTGGTGACGGCGGTTAGCTCTGTCATGCAACCCGCAAGTGCCCTTTGGTTAACCGTAACTATTAATGGAGGAGCCGGAGTAGTATCCTCTTTCAATGACATATTATCAATATGAAACTGAGAATAATATGCTGCATGAGAATAGGAAAAATACAAAATATTTGATGGGTTTCCGCAATAGTTGAACGGGATCGAAAAATGCGTCCAAATTCGGGGAGTAGACGGTATTGTATCGCTATGAAGAAAATTAAGCGTCGTATCGGGTATTGCGCTACTGAGGTCAACTGTGTGGTCAGCAAATCCGATTTTTAGCGGCAGCTCGAAATACGAGCCGGTAGCGGTACGAAACAGGTCAAAATCCAAGATGTAGCGATGGCATTGCTTTGCACTATCCAGCAAATAATAGTAAGACCCACCGGAATTGCCAAACATCTGGTATCTTTTCCCGGTATCGACCGGTGCCGGATTATCAATGTAACCGCCGCCTACTGTATAGGGGCAATTGAGATAAATGACGCCGGATTCACAAACGGTAAAAGTATCAACGAGACCACATGAGTAATCACTGTTTTCGGCGACCATCCCTGATGTCGGGCCAAGCGACGCACTATGAATGTCTGAACAAAAACAGTAGGGGTGGCTATCGGAAAAGCATATCCCCTGCCATTTTCCTTCATGCAGTTCATCTTCAAATGCGGTGGCATTCGTAATGCGTTCATCAGCGGTGGCGAACGTCCTTATTTCACTTCCTTCTTCAAAGCCCGGATTACATACCATGTTTGCCCCTCTGGCGCAGGAAACATTATTCCCGCTGAATACGTCAATAGTGATTACAACAAATGACCCTCGTTCTTTTCCATCAGTGATATTAAATCCAAACTGTGCCCTGCCATAGAAGTTTGGCCTAGGTGTATAGGTGATATGTTTGCTGTCGGCACTGACCGACAGTAAGGCATGATTATTGCCTGTTCCACATCCCCGGAAATTTACAAGCGTTGTCGAATCAATATAGATGGAACTAATATCCGCAGCATCACTATCCGTGATGTCGCCTGCCGCGATCATAGCCGGTAGTGAAACAATTCGTGTTGCTCCTGTATTATTGGTTAACGTGTCGTCCGGCGTTACTGTCTCTGTAAAATAAGCGTAGTTATTGATCGTTATTGGATAACGTGCCATTTTTCGGGAATATGGCGTGTGATTTCGGGTTAGGTAAGGGTTGGTAGAATCGAAGCTATGAGTTAGTCTGAACCCCAAAATATCCACCAGGCTTTGCAACTCGCCTTTTGAATAGGTACGATGCGTTACGCCTGCACTGCTAAAAGGCCCCATTAAATATTCTGCCTGGTCTCCCGGAGATATTCTTTGCCTCATCGAATAACTTAACTCCTGGTCGTCCAAATGGGCTAAATAGGAATGGGGGAGTCCGTTCCCATACCCACCTGAATAAACCGAAGGATTGTTAGGAGCCGCACTGTCATTAAGCCAGTAATTATTGTTGCAATGAAATAATGGATTTGTGCTATCTAAAATGGGTAAAGCTTCAGTGCCGGACAACAGTTTCGTCAGGCTCAGGGGATATGTATTATTCCCAACATGAAAAGACCAGTCCAGACCGGAGAAAACATGATGGGTAGTGACAACCGGATAAGGCGTTAAACCAATCGAACCCGTGCCAGTAAAGGAGATCAGACTAAACCACCCCATGCAGTGGCAAATTTCGTGAAGCAAAACCGAGTACAGGTCAAGCTGGTTGCAGGCATATGACGAAGTAAAGGGGGTAAAATAATCACTATGCCAATAGACATATGGGGTGTCTAGGATCATACCACCAAAACCCAATACATATGTTTTGTCAAAATTCATTTGCAAAGAGGCATGAAAGAGGCTGTCTGGCAGAGAGTCGTTGTGATACCATGCAGAAGTAGGTAAGGTGCAGGTTATATAATCATTCATCCAGCCCTTCTTAATGCCGGTGATGGTAGTGTCATATTGCGGGTAAGCCCGCGCATAAAAGGTTGTTCCAAAGGGAGCGCGAAAGCGCAAATGGCCAAAAGAAGTGTCAACGTAAATTCGAATATGGTTTGCCGGGTCAACATTGCTGAAATCAAATACGGATTGAATATAATTCAGAACTGCGCAAACGGTATTCCTTCGGAGAACGCCTAATGTATCTGTTCCTACTAAGGTTGTATCGTCAAAACCTATACCCAAATGCCGATAAACATCAGCGTAATACACATCGACTTTTCCGCAAGTGAATATGGCATATGACGGAAAACTGGTTGCTGGAAGCAGGCCGGCATAGGCACCCCTGGCGAAAAAATCAGCGTCTGAACCGCACCGAAGTGCGGTGTTAATGGTATTGGTGTCAACACTGATTGAGCCTGTGGTTTGGGCGTTCACTTTTGTTGTAATCAGAAATACAATGGCGACACTCAATCTGAGCAACCAATT
>Ga0364887_10809_pt1 | contig 11846 bp, 9 predicted proteins | sample ExccelJu500001D4_4_FD_206924 | JGI IMG/M metagenome (GOLD analysis project Ga0364887, IMG submission 206924) | Enriched cells from Trout Bog Lake Hypolimnion, Wisconsin, USA - BchlTB.July23.5000.01.D4 | ecosystem: Environmental > Aquatic > Freshwater > Lake > Hypolimnion/Profundal zone | place...
GCATCCTGTATCCTCCCTGAAAAAACACAATATCCTGTTATAGAAGTCCTGAACCATTTTTTATAGAAGAAATGAGTCCATTTGGACTCATCTAAAAAAATGAATTGATATATGAGAGTATACCTGATTAAAATATTACTGCCATTATTTGTTTTATTTTCCTATCATCCAAATACTGGATCTTCTTTTTTATTGAATAAAAAGATACTGGAAAATAAAACAGAGGCTTCCACTATGGTTACACTGGCAGAAGTGGATGCTGCATCTGATATCTATATACCAAAAAATAAATTGTATACTTATAAAGAAGCAATTGAAATAAGGAATAACCTCACTAATCTGCTAATTAATAACCCAAAATCTCTTGCTATCAATTGGGCATTAATGCGTTATTACACTTTAGCACCAAATTTTGAAGGCGGTAATTATGGATCCGCACTGGAATATGCCGGTTATATGTTTAGTATCAATTCCTATATTGGTTGTATGGCCTATGAATATATCTATACTCAAAAAAAGGAGTTGGAAGCTGCTCATGACTGGTATACGAGATCTTTAACTATAGCCATTCCGCAAACTATGCATTGGGAAGAAATTCATTATAACAAACCAACCTCTAGAACCATTGAAGTTACCGGTAACTTCAATAACTGGAAACTTCAAAATATGTATGAAACCGGAGGAGGTGATTTCAACAGGAAAGTGTTAATGAACAAATGTGATAATTGCATATTTAAACTGGTAGTAGGATCCAGAAATGTAGAAGACCCAACTGGCAAACAGGAACTAAGATTTACCAATTAAAAAATACACTTAATAAAAAGGTCCCGGATCATCAGTTCCGGGACCTTTTTTATACTGTTTACAGTAAACTAATTTAAGCCAGTTTAGCCATAAGTGCTTTATCCAGCTCATCCAGGAATTCTTCAGTATATAAATAATGTTCTCCGTGATTTACTTTATTACCGTAAATACAAACTGCAAGATCCTTGGTCATTTTACCGCTTTCCACTACTTCCACACACACTTTTTCCAGTGTCTGGCAAAAGTTAATCAGTTCCTGGTTACCATCTAACTTACCCCTGAATTCCAGTCCGCGGGTCCAGGCAAATATAGACGCTATAGGATTGGTAGAGGTTGGCCTTCCTTTCTGGTATTCACGGTAATGACGGGTAACAGTACCATGTGCTGCTTCAGCTTCCATTACTTTTCCATCTGGTGTAACCAATGTTGAAGTCATTAAACCCAGGCTTCCAAAACCCTGAGCTACTGTATCACTCTGTACATCACCATCATAATTTTTACAGGCCCATACAAAATTGCCATGCCATTTTAAGGCAGAAGCCACCATATCATCAATTAAACGATGCTCATAGGTAATTCCAGCTTCTGTATATAAAGCTTTAAACTCATTCTGATATACTTCTTCAAAAATATCTTTAAACCGGCCATCATACTTTTTAAGGATTGTATTTTTGGTAGAAAGGTATAAAGGCCATTTTTTCTGTAAAGCAGTATTAAAACAGCTTCTTGCAAATCCGTAAATACTTTCATCAGTATTATACATAGCCAATGCAACACCATCCCCTTTAAAGTTAAATACTTCATGTTCAATTACAGATCCATCTTCCCCTTCAAATTTGATGGTAAGTTTCCCTTTTCCTTTTGTAACAAAGTCGGTAGCACGGTACTGATCTCCAAATGCATGACGTCCAATACAAATGGGGGCAGTCCAGTTAGGAACCAGGCGGGGTACATTTTTACAAACAATGGGTTCACGGAAAACAGTACCATCCAGAATATTGCGGACTGTGCCATTTGGGCTTTTCCACATCTGTTTCAATTTAAATTCCTCTACACGGGCTTCATCAGGTGTAATGGTAGCACATTTAATTCCCACACCATATTTTTTTATGGCATTCGCAGCATCAATGGTAACCTGATCGTTGGTTTCGTCCCGGTATTCCATACCCAGATCGTAATATTTAATATCAACTTCCAGATAGGGCAGGATTAGTTTGTCTTTAATGAATTTCCAGATAATTCTGGTCATTTCATCTCCATCCAATTCAACGACCGGATTGGCAACTTTAATTCTTTGCGGCATAATCATTTATTTTGTAGGATGCAAAAATAAGGTGATTAAGTTAATGGTTAACCCTTAAATTGGAAGAGTTTTAACATAATGCTGCCAGCGTATCATCACGAAACGTCAGAATAGGCACTGAAAGCGGGTAAGTGACTTTGCTGAAAGGAAGGACATGTAAAATTATAGATATCAGATTTTGGACATATTTACAATCAGGACAGGTATTTTAAGTTCATGCCTTACCGCTTCAATAGTTTCTCCAAAAAGATAATCTTTCAGCCCGGTATGGCGGTGCCCTCCCATTACCAGCATATCGGCATCCATTTCATCCACCATTCTTATTATTTCCTTTACACGATGATTAAAACCGAGCTCAAAAGATACCATATAACCCATTCCCCTGAGTTGTAAAGCATAAGTCTCCAGCCTTTGTTTATCCTTCCTGGTTTCATCATCATCACTTTCTTCTCCCAAAAATTTGGCGGAAACGCTTTCAACTACATGTAATAAAAGATAGTGTGCTGTATGTTTACCCTGATTAATGGCGTGGGCAATTAATTGCTCATCATTCATGGTAAAATCCAGTGCAATAGCAATTTTCTGCGAACTGTTAATAGTAAGATTATGAAGGGATGGTGTATCACCGTGTAAGCTTTGTTTTTTAAGCTGTTTTTTAAGCATTGGAAGGAAAGTCATCATAATAAAAAGCCAGATAAAGCCAAGGGCAGCAAAGGAAATTACCAGTTTCCACAACATATTGCCTTCACCATAAAAGACTGGAATAGATTGTTCAATGACCATCCTCACATTCAGGTATACCAGTACAATGGCCACCAGCCAGGAAATAGCTTTGGTATGCCATTTAATAGCAAATTCGCCCATGGTTGATTTATCGCTTACAAAATGTATCAGCGGAATAATTGCAAAACCCAGTTGAACACTTAAAATTACCTGGCTTAAAACCAGTAAATCGTCTATTTTATCATCCCCATATATAGTAATTACTATAATAGTTGGTATAATGGCCAGTAATCTTGTTAACAGCCTTCTCAGCCAGGGATTGATGCGTAATTTAAGGTACCCTTCCATTACTATTTGACCTGCCAGAGTACCGGTAATGGTACTACTTTGACCGGCTGCTATCAATGCAATGGCAAATAATATAGGAGCAAGCATAGAACCCAATAAAGGTTTTAATAACTGATGTGCATCTTGTATACGGGCAACATGGGTATTTCCGGAGGTATAAAATATGGTGGCAGCCAGAACCAGTATTGCCGCATTAACAAAAAAAAGCCAGATTAAGCGCAATGGTACTGTCAATTAAATTAAACTTAATAGCCCGCTTAATGCCTTCTGTGTCATTATTAATTTTACGGGTTTGTACCAGGGCAGAGTGCAGGTATAAGTTATGAGGCATAACCGTTGCACCGATAATACCCACAGCAATGTAAAGTGCTTCCTTATTTAAAGAATGCGGTATAAACCCTTTTACCACCTGACCCATAACAGGTTTGGCTAAAATAATTTCAATTAAAAAAGATAACCCAATAATAGCTACCAACGCAATGATAAAAGCTTCCAATTTTCTGATACCATAATTTTGCAACCATAATAAAAGAAGGGTATCCAATACGGTAATACCAACACCCCATATAATGGGAAGTCCGGTTAAGAGGTGAATGCCCAATGCCATTCCCAACACTTCCGCAAGATCGCAGGCACCAATGGCAATTTCTGCGAGTATATATAAACAAAAGTTGACAAATGGTGGATACAGTTCCCGGTTAGCCTGTGCAAGGTCCCTTCTACGTACAATACCCAACCTGGAACTTAAACCCTGTAACAGTAAAGCCATCAGGTTACTCATCAGTAATACCCAGATCAGCTGGTAGCCAAATTGTGAACCACCCTGAAGATCTGTAGCCCAATTTCCGGGATCCATATACCCTACACTTACCAGGTAAGCAGGCCCAATATATGCCAGCATTCTTTTTATTCCGGTATTCTTAATCCCCGGATCAACAGTTGCATGCACTTCTGCAAGAGAATTTTCTGAATGGTATCGTTTAAACTCCATTAATTTATCAAACAGTTTCTTAAAAATTTGTTTTTATAATATCACTACAGATTCATTCCGGAAATATTACTTTTGATACATGAAAAAGTGGCTCATCTTTATATTGCTGATCGGATTTTTTTCATGCAAAAAGAATAAAATTGATCTTTCCGGTGCACAACCTGTAAAAATAAACGATTTTATCACTGCTTTTCCTATTTTACCAATTCCTTTTACTGCATCAGATACAAATATTTCTAAAATCGGTGATACTACCACCATTGGTTATGCAGCATTTGACCAGTTTATACCAGATAGTATCCTGAAAAATATTTTTTCAAAAGAAAAAAATATAATCATACATCCGGTAGGCCGAATAGAAAAAACAAAGGAAATATACCTGCTTGCCAGTTTTACAAAAAAAAAGAAAACAGAACTGGCTACTTTTGTTTTGAATAAAAAGAATGAATTCCTTGCTGCCAAAACTTTACTCAGCAGTATAAATGATGATGATTATGGGCATTCTGTTTCTATTAATAAAGAACCTACATTCCTGATAAGCAAAGAAAAAACCAATTCAGACAAACAGTTACAGTTTTCAAGGGTGGGATGGGTTTATAATACAGGTAATAAATTTATGGTTGTTATGAATGATGGGAATGAAGCTCCTGAAAAATCTGTGATTATTAACCCAATTGACACCTTGCCCCATAAAAATAAGTATAGTGCCAATTATGCCATTAACGATAAAAACTTTGTTTCTGTGCGTGATGGACGTAATCCAAATACTTATATTTTCTTTTTACATATTGAAAAAAAAGAAGGAGGGTGTGTGGGAGAATTGAAGGGAACTTTAAGAATGAAAGCTGCCAGTTCCGGAGCATATCAGGAAAATGGAGATCCCTGTATTGTTAATTTTATATTCAGCAATTCTAAAGTAGACATAAAAGAAACCGGAAGCTGTGGAAACAGAAGGGGGATGAATTGCATGATTGATGAAAGCTTTGACAGGAAAAAGGATAAAAAACCTGTTAAAAAGAAGCTTTAATCAGAAATAAGCTCAATTATTTAGAAATGCTTAACTTTTGCACTGCAAACGTTAAGCATTTTTTATTCTCGTTAATTTTATGAATATTGTGGCTTATTAAATGACAGTTTGCAGTTTTTAATGTGTAAAAAGTACATTTAGTATAAATGAGTTAATATTGTATCTCCAATTATTGAACGAAACAAGACATTATGAACTTTAGAAGCTACCAGGTACCCTATGCTAACGTTGAAGAGTACTCCAAAAAAGTTGCATACTTTTCTATGGAGTTTGCCATTCACCAACCATTAAAAATTTACAGTGGAGGTTTGGGATTCCTATCAGGATCGCATTTACGCAGTGCTTATGAACTAAAACAAAATTTAGTAGGTATTGGTATTTTGTGGAAATATGGTTATTACGATCAAACCCGAAACCAGGACCAGACTCTTCAGCCTTCCTGGATGGAAAAAAATTACAGCTTTTTGGAAGATACAGGTATTAAATTTCAAATTTTGATACATGATCACCCGGTTTGGGTAAAAGCCTGGTATTTAAACCCTGAAACATTTAAAAGTGCTCCCTTATTTTTATTAAGTACGGATCTTCCGGAAAATGATTATATCTCGCAAACTATTTGCCACCGCTTATATGATGCCAATGTTGCAACTAAAGTGGCACAGTTTATTTTATTAGGTGTTGGGGGTGCAAAACTGATTGATGAACTTGGATTTAATCCGGATGTATATCATTTAAATGAAGCACATGCAATTTCTTCAGCTTTCTACCTGCTGAATAAATTTAAAAGTGTGGAAAAAGTAAAAGAACACCTTGTTTTCACTACCCATACTCCTGAAGAAGCCGGCAATGAAAAACATGATCTTTACCTCTGCCATAAAATGAGTTATTTCTGTGGCCTGAGTATAGATGAAGTTAGAAAAGTTACCGGAACAACAGATGACCAGTTTAATCATTCATTGGCTGCATTGAGGTTTGCCAAAAAAGCCAATGGAGTGAGTGCACTGCATGGAGATGTGAGCAGAAAGATGTGGAGTAAATATTCTGGTATTTGCGAAATTATTTCCATTACCAATGCACAGGACTGGAGATATTGGTCTGACAAACACATGTACCGTTTTATGCAGGAAGGAAATGACCTGGCTTTTGATGACAGGAAAACCTACCTGAAGAAACGTGCTTTTGAGATTGTTGCAGATCAGACAGGTAAAATATTTGACCCCAATGTATTAACCATTGTCTGGGCAAGGCGTTTTGCAGGCTATAAACGTGCAGATTTCCTGACACAGGATATCAAACGATTTGAAAGGCTGATTAATGATCCAAAACATCCCGTTCAGATTATTTGGGCAGGCAAACCTTATCCAGTGGATTATCCTGCAATAGGCACTTTTAACCACCTGGTAAACCTGAGCAAAAACTATAAAAATGTTGCAGTACTGGTTGGATATGAATTAGGCTTAAGCAAACGAATGAAACAGGCTGCTGATGTATGGTTAAACAATCCGAGAGTACCCAGGGAAGCCTCTGGAACAAGTGGAATGACTGCAGCAATGAATGGTGCAGTTAATTTCTCAACTGATGATGGATGGATACCGGAATTTATTAACCACGGTAATAATGGTTTTGTGGTTCCTAAAGCTGATTATGATAATATGACTGTTCATGAACAGGATGATTATGATTTGAATAAAATTTATGAAATCCTGGAAAACCAGATCGTTCCATTGTACTACAATGGTTTTGATACATGGAGGCAGATTATTAAGAATGGTATGAGAGATGTACGGTTCCGGTTTGACAGTAACCGCATGGCTCATGAATATTATGAATTGATGTACAAATAAATTTATTTTATGCTAATAAAAAATCCCTCCTTAACCGAGGGATTTTTTATAAATGAAATAGAAAGTGTTAATTGCGCTTTATTTTATAAATATGATTTCATTTATTGATGCCAACCTTTCGCACTTAACTGTCCATAAAGCCGGTAATAAGGCTTTAAACGAAAACCTTGTATTATCTGAACACCCCATAGAACTGACCGACCCGATACTGGAAGGTTTGCTAAAACAGTACTTTCTGAAGCCTTTTGAAAAATCAAATGAAATTTTCAGGTTTTGGCATCCTTCTTCAGATAATAACCTGAATGAAGTATTTCATTTTGCCAGGCTGATCTTTGATAATCCGGATTGTTTTCATGAACAAACCAAACATATTGCAGCCCACCTGTATGATATCTCCAGCCACCCCAAGATAAAATCCGGAGAATTGTATTTTGCTTTTTTTAATAACCTGCCTTTGGAAGGCGAACAAAATTCAGTTATAGGCATTTTTAAATCGGAAAGCAAAGAATCTTACATAACTGTTCACCAGATGAAGAAAGACTTTGATATTCACTACCAAGAAGAAGCTATCAACATTAAAAAGCTGGATAAGGGATGCCTGATTTTTAACAGTGAAAAAGAAGAAGGTTATAAAGTGGCGGTGATTGACCAGACTAATAAGTCGGAAGCCGTATACTGGGTAGATGACTTTCTGAAACTGAAAATAAGAAATGACAACTTTAATCAGACACAGAATACCTTAAGTGTATATAAAAGTTTTGTAACTGACAAAATGGATGAAGTGTTTGATATATCGAATGCTGATAAAATTGATTTACTGAACCGCTCTATTAAATATTTTAAAGAAAAAGACAGTTTTGACCTGGATGAATTCTCCAATGTAGTAATTGCTAATGAGCAGGGGATTGAAATGTTTAAATCATTTAAAAAAGAATATGAAGAAACATTTGAATCTCCAATAGCTGACAGTTATGCAATATCTGATGCTGCCGTTAAAAAACAATCAAGAATTTTCAGGAAGGTATTGAAGCTGGACAAAAATTTTCATATCTATATCCATGGCAATAATGAGCTGATAGAAAAAGGGTATGACAATTCAAGAAACATGAATTATTATAAAGTGTATTTTACAGAAGAGCAGTAGCTTCCGCTTATTTCCAGGAAGGTTTAAACGAACGGTTAAACTCTTCAAAACTAATTGCAGGATAAGCGGTTACAAAATATTTGAGTAATGATTCCATTTCATTCATTTCAATAAAGCCGGCTGTTGCAAAAGGCTGTCCGTCAGGTGTAATGATGGCAGTGGTAGGAAATGCGAGATTCCCATTAGCCAGGTATATATAAAAATCGTGCAGTTTATAATTCCGGTTCCAGGCAAATTTTTTATCGTTCCATTCAAGTGTATCTTTTGATTCGCCATTGAATTTAAAGCGGTAATAATGTTCCTTGAGGTATTGGTAAACAGAATCGTTTTTATAAGTGGTGGCATCCATTTTATGGCAATACACACACCAATCTGCATAAATATCAACAATTACCGGGCGTTTCTCCAGTCTGCCAGATTCCTGTATTGTTTTCCAGGATTGCCACAAATCTTTTCGATTGTGCAATGGATAAAAAGAAGTATTCAGCAGGAATACAATAAACAATATCAGCAGGGAAACCTTTTGCATACTACTTTTGTTTTAATACAAAAATAGTACTTCTTATGTCCAATAAAATAGTGGTAGCCATTACAGGAGCCAGTGGAGCAGTTTATGCAAAGGTATTACTGGACAAATTAATGGTACTGAGAGAACAGTGGCAGGAACTGAGTGTGGTGATGAGCAAAAATGCAAAATCAGTCTGGCAGGCTGAATTAGGGAATACTATCTATCAGGATTATCAGGTAAAATATTATGAAAAAAACGACTTTTTTGCCCCTTTTGCATCAGGTTCTGCCAACTATAATACAATGATTGTAGCGCCCTGCAGTATGGGTAGTTTAGGGAGAATTGCGAACGGCATCAGTGATGACCTGATTACAAGGGCAGCTGATGTTATCTTAAAAGAAAGAAGAAAATTGATTTTAATGGTGAGGGACACCCCTTATAATCTGATACACATCAGAAATATGGAAACTGTTACACTAGCTGGTGGTATTATTTGCCCGGCCACTCCATCTTTTTATTCTTTACCCAAAACAATTGAAGAAGTTGCTGCTACAGTGGTGGACAGGATATTGGACCTGGCGGGATTGCAAACTCATTCATTTCGCTGGGGTACCCTTTAAAAAAAAATTAACTGAATACTTTTTTTAACCCATATAAAAAAAGCGATGATTTTAAACCATCGCTTAGTTATATTATTCTGCAATACTACACTTTAGCATTTTCCTCGGTTTCTTTTTTCTTCAGTTCAAATTTAAGCTTTGTATTTTCTGCATCCAGTTTTGCAATTAAAGTGTCTCCTTCTTTAACACTCATATTCAGGATCTCTTCTGCCAGGGGATCTTCCAGATATTTCTGAATAGCCCTGTGAAGGGGCCTTGCGCCAAATTGAGAATCATATCCTTTATCGGCAATGAATTCCTTTGCTTCGGGAGATAATTCCAATGTAAAGCCCAATACAGCCAAACGCTTCAGCACATTCTTCATCAGTATATCGATAATGTTGAAGATATTTTCCTTGCTAAGAGAATTAAAGATTACCACATCATCAATCCTGTTCAGGAATTCGGGAGAAAAAGTTCGTTTTAAAGCTTTTTCAATAACAGCTTTATTGTTTTCGTCCTGATTTTGAACTCTGGCAGCAGTTGCAAACCCAACTCCATCACCAAATTCCTTTAACTGACGAACACCAATATTGGAAGTCATGATAATCATCGCATTCTTAAAGTCTATCTTTCTGCCCAAACCATCTGTCAGCTGCCCATCATCCAATACCTGTAAAAGTATATTATAAATATCCGGGTGTGCTTTTTCTATTTCATCCAGCAGGATAACACAGTAAGGTTTACGGCGAACTTTCTCGGTTAACTGTCCTCCTTCTTCATAACCTACATAACCCGGAGGAGCACCAATGAGACGACTTACCGTAAATTTCTCCATGTACTCACTCATATCAATCCTTATCAGTGCATCTTCAGAGTCGAACATATACCTGGCAAGTGACCTTGCCAGCTCAGTTTTTCCAACCCCTGTAGGTCCCAGAAATATAAAAGTGCCAATAGGTTTTTTAGGATCTTTAAGGCCCACCCTGTTTCGCTGAATAGCTTTTACTACTTTGAGAATCGCTTCATCCTGACCGATCACCATTCCCTTCATATCTTCACTCATCCTGCGCAATTTCTCTGTTTCTGCCTGCACCATACGTTTTACAGGAATACCCGTCATCATACTCACTACTTCGGCAATATGTTCTTCTGTAATGGGATAACGTTTATGTTTACTTTCTTCTTCCCAGGTGTTTTTAGCTTTTTCCAATTCTTCACCTAATCTCTTTTCTTTATCCCTTAAAGCGGCAGCTTCTTCAAAACGCTGACTTTTAACCACTTTATTTTTTTCGTTCTTAACTTCTTCTATTTGTTTTTCCAGTTCAACTATTTCCGCAGGAACATTAATATTTTTAAGATGCACCCTGGCACCCACTTCATCCAGTACATCAATGGCTTTATCAGGCAGGAGTCTGTCGGTCATATACCTGTCACTCAGTTTCACACAAGCCTGAATTGATTCATCATCATACTGAACACTATGATAATCTTCGTATTTACTCTTGATATTGTTAAGAATTTGAATGGTTTCCTCCACGCTGGGTTGTTCTACCAATACTTTCTGAAAACGGCGGTCTAATGCACCGTCTTTTTCTATATACTGGCGATATTCATCTAAAGTTGAAGCTCCAATACATTGCAGCTCACCTCTAGCCAGTGCAGGTTTAAAGATATTGCTGGCATCCAGAGAGCCGCTGGCTCCACCGGCACCCACAATGGTATGGATTTCATCAATGAATAAAATAACATCTCTGTTCTTTTCCAGTTCATTCATGATGGCTTTCATCCGTTCTTCAAACTGTCCGCGGTATTTGGTACCTGCAACCAGTGCTGCCAGATCCAGGCTGATTACCCTTTTATCAAATAAAACCCTGCTTACTTTACGCTGCACGATTCTTAATGCCAATCCTTCTACTATGGCAGTTTTACCCACACCTGGTTCACCAATTAAAATAGGATTATTTTTCTTTCTTCTGGATAGAATCTGGGAAACTCGCTCTATTTCTGCTTCCCTGCCAACAATGGGGTCTAAAGCATTGGATTCTGCCATTTTGGTAATATCCCTACCAAAATTATCCAGAACAGGAGTTTTACTTTTTGGATTGGTAGCTTGTTTTCCTGATTTTGGTTGTTGAAATCCTCTTTGTTTTTCATCGTCAAAATCTTCTTCTCCTTCATCTCCAAATTCAGATTTAGGATTAGGAGGATTATTGGTACTGACCATCCCTAATTCATTCCTGAAAATATCATAGTCCACATCAAACTGGTTTAAAATCTGTGTAGCTATGTTTTCCTTGTTTTTTAAAATACTCAGCAGTAAATGTTCTGTTTCAACCAACGGGCTCTTTAAAGCCTTGGCTTCCAGAACAGTGACTCTGATTACTTTTTCGGCCTGCTTGGTTAAAGGAAGGCTATTGATATTAGCAATATTTTTACCGGTTTTATCCTTTACTGCCAGTTCAACTTCCTTACGTAATTCCAGGATGTCAACATTCAGTTGCTTCAGAACCTTTATCGCGAGATTGTCATCATCACGTATCAATCCGAGCAAT
>Ga0364887_10811_pt1 | contig 11834 bp, 9 predicted proteins | sample ExccelJu500001D4_4_FD_206924 | JGI IMG/M metagenome (GOLD analysis project Ga0364887, IMG submission 206924) | Enriched cells from Trout Bog Lake Hypolimnion, Wisconsin, USA - BchlTB.July23.5000.01.D4 | ecosystem: Environmental > Aquatic > Freshwater > Lake > Hypolimnion/Profundal zone | place...
AGTTCTATTTATTATGCGCGGAATATCAATTTCGATAAATATAAAGCGGGCGATAAAATTCCCTTCTTTATGTTCCTGGATAATGAAGTGTATAATCTGTACATCAAGTATATGGGCAAAGAAGATGTGAAGACCAGGTATGGAAAATTTCACACCATCAAATTCAAACCGCTGTTGGTGAAAGGAACACTGTTTCAGGGTGGAGAAAAAATGACTGTCTGGGTAAGTGATGATGCCAATCATATCCCATTACGCATCGAAAGCCCGATTGTGGTGGGAAGTATTAAAGTAGATATGATGGGATATAAAAACCTCCGGTATCCTTTAAGCTCAATGATTAGTGTACGATAAGATAATCTCGCAAATAGACTAAGTGCTGCAAATTCTGTTTAATTCAGAATTCCGATAGGCATAGCGACAGATATACAATACCAATATCGTTGCAAAACAAATACCTCCCAATAGTCCGGCCTGCCAGGATTGTATCGATCTCTCCCCGATAAAGGGCCCCATAATAATCGAAGCCGCAGAAATAAATCCTGAGATACCTGCCATGATTGCATTTTTATCCCGGTTCGATATTTCAATACGTGCATTACAGCATTCGCAGTTGGTGGCTGAAAAATTATTGAGCATCACGAATTTCTTAAATGAAATCCGACTGCCGCAGTCGGGGCAACAGGCCGTTTGGTTTTTTGACATGGGATATCGGTTTAGGGGGAACAATTCCTAAACCTAAAGTAGACAGAATAAAAAGAAATTCCTATTTGAAAACACGGAGTTTATGCGGGGTTTTCACGGAGTGTGGGTGTAGAATTTATCCTTCATCTAATTCAAAATGCAAGAATAGAAACTCAAAAACGCAAGAAAATCCCGCATTGAATTGCTCATTTACAATAGGGAAAATTGCTTCTCTTGTATTGTAGAATTGTTACTACAGGTCTCTAAGCAGGAAGCTGTCTTTTTTACGGATGCCTTTTTCAGTTTGTTGCAGGGTACAACATTCGTTTACCGGATCATGTTCGAAATAGAGGATATAATTGTTGTCAACGGCTTCTTGTAGAAATGATTTTTTTTCCTGTAAGGTGGTTAGGGGAAACATATCATACGCCATCACATAAGGAAGAGGGATATGTTCTGCAGAAGGTAAGAGGTCGGCCATATAAACAATCGTTCTGCCCTTATATTCAATTTGCGGCAACATCATTTTATCAGTATGGCCGCTTACATAACGAATCGAAAAATCTTTAGTGAAATCGGCGCTGGCCAGTTTTCCCGTTTTGGTTAATCCATCTGCCGGCACTTCTACTAATTGCAATTGCCCGCTTTCCTGGATTGGTAAAATATTTTCTTTTAGAAAAGAAGCTTTCTCTCTTTCATTGGGTTGGGTTGCCCATTGCCAATGATCTGAGTTACTCCAGTAAGTGGCATTGGGAAAAGCAGGCAGCAATTGGTCATTTACCCGAACAATACTGCCCCCGCAATGGTCAAAATGCAGATGGGTAAGAAATACATCGGTAATATCTTTTTTGTGAAACCCATGCGCCGCCAATGATTTGTCAAGGGTATCATCTCCATGCAGGTAATAATGTCCGAAAAATTTTGCATCCTGTTTATCACCCATGCCATTATCAATCAGTATCAGCCGGTTGCCATCTTCTACCAGTAAGCAACGCAGTGCCCATGAGCACATATTGTTTTCATCGGCCGGATTCAATTTGTTCCACATAGATTTGGGAACCACACCAAACATAGCGCCCCCATCCAACTTAAAATACCCCGTATTGATTGTGTATAATTTCATTTGTTTAGGCGATAGCTTTATCCAGCTTGCGTTTGGTTAAAGAAGCATATATCAGTAACACAAATCCGATTAAAAAGAATACCACCAGCGAGAGCACTGAATTTCTCTGCGAGCCGGTCAATTCGTTGATATATCCAAAACTGAACATACCAATTACAATGGATATTTTTTCTGTCACATCATAAAAACTAAAGAACGAAGTCGTGTCTTTGGTTTCAGGCATCAGTTTCGCATAGGTACTCCTGCTCAGCGATTGAATACCGCCCATTACAAAACCCACGATTGTTGCCAATGCATAAAATTCATTAATGCCGTTTCTGGGTAAATAATAACCAACAAAACACATCACCATCCAAAGCGCCACGGTAATCATCAAAGCCTGAAAATTGCCCAGTTTATCTGATAATTTGGCTATCAGGTATGCTCCGGGAATGGCAACCAACTGTATAATCAGGATCGCAATGATCAGGTTAGTAGTCGGAATATTCAATTCACTCTTCCCATATAAAGTGGCTGCCAGCATTACGGTTTGCACGCCCATATTATAAAAGAAAAAAGCGCCCAGGTATCTTTTCAATACCGGCATATGACTCAGCTGGTTCCAAACTTTACGCAATTCTTTGTAGCCATTCGTAAATATGCTGCCGGTTTTGGTTTGCTCCATGGGTGTGCCCTTGGGTAGGCGCGATAAAGAAAACTGTCCAAATCCCCACCACCAGATACCTACCAGTAAAAAAGAAATCTGCGAAGCTTTACCAACGGTGATTCCAAACCAATCAGGTTTTAATACAAATACAAAACAGATGATCTGTAAAATCACACTGCCAATATACCCCATGGCATATCCCTTTGCACTCACCGCATCCTGGTCTTCGGGGGCAGCAATCTCTGGGAGATACGAATTGTAAAACACCAGACTACTCCAGAAACCCACACAGGCAATAATCATACAGAATAGTCCATACGCAAGATTCGATTTATCAAAAAAGTACAAAGCACTACAGGCAATACTACCCATGGTACAGAAAAAGAATAAAAATGTTTTTTTATTTCCCTTATAATCCGCAATAGACGAAAGCAAAGGCGACATGATCGCAACAATCAAAAAAGCAATCCCCAATGCATAGTTATACAAGGAAGTATTCACAAACTCTCTTCCAAATAAATGAACAGTATCTACGGTAGTAGCTTCATTATTATCTCCCGTTACCGCTTCATAGTAAGCAGGAAAAATAGTGGAAGTGATAACCAGGTTATACACGCTGTTGGCCCAATCATACATGGCCCAGCCGGTGATTACTTTCTTTGGTGCAGTCTGCATAAGGGCAATTAATAATTAACAATTCATAATTAATGTGTTGTACTATTAAAACAGTGGATAATGTAATCAAATGCCGATAGTTTACTTTGCGAACTCTGCGGTTCACTGCGTCCTTTGCGTTACGGCTTCTAATGGTAACCTTTAAAAGCAGGAGCGCAAAGGACGCAATGAACCGCAATGGCCGCAAAGTATTTATAAAAATACCAGTACTAAACGCATTTTACTGCATAAACTATTTTTAAATAGCACAACACGTTATTAATTATTTCAAGTATCCTGTTAGTACTAAAACCAGTAAAGCCGTTCCAACAATAACCCGATACCATCCGAATAAGCGGAAACCATGTTTTTGGAGGAAGCCGATAAAGAATTTGATGGCTATCAGGGCTACTACAAATGCGATCAGGTTGCCGATGGCGAGGGTGATCAGGTTATGTTTGTCTTTTAATAGTTCGGGGTTTTCTTTCCAGGCTTTTAATAATTTATAGCCGGTAGCAGCGGCCATAGTGGGTACGGCTAAGAAAAAAGAAAATTCGGCGGCCAGGTTACGGGTTAGTTTTTGTTGCATACCGCCAATAATGCTGGCAGCACTTCTGCTGGTGCCGGGTATCATGGCAAGACATTGCCAGATACCTATCGTAAATGCTTTTGATAAACTGATGCTCTCTTCTTTTTCAACCGTGCTATTTGTAAATAGTTTATCAATAAATAATAGAATGATACCACCTGCTAACATAGTAATGGCCACTGTTAATGGGCTCTCGAGCAGGGTATCTATTTTTTTGGAGAATATTGCGCCTAATACAAGAGCGGGAATAACGGCTACCAATAATTTCAGGTAAAAATTGAGACGGTTCAACGGAAAGAATTTTTTCCGGTATAAAACCACTACCGAAAGAATGGCCCCTAACTGGATGGCGATTTCAAATAGTTTGGTAAAATCATCTTTGGCAATACCCAGTATTGAACTGGCAATGATCATATGGCCGGTAGAAGAAATGGGCAGGAATTCGGTCAATCCTTCAATAATAGAAATCACAATCGTTTCAAAAAGGGTCATATCAGTTGTTTTGGGTTAAGCTCCCCATTTGTAGATGGTGGGAGCGTGTTTAAAGATAATAGATAAGTTTGAAAATATCCAGCCATAAAAAAAGCGATGACGGGCATCGCTAATAAAAAGGTATTTATAGGTTCACTAACTCAGTTTCGGTTTTTTGAAAATGGCAAAGATCTCAATCACCAATCCCAGTATAATCAATATCGGTGCAATGGTAATACGGGTAGTACTATATACTTCTTTCGTATCAAATATTTTAGGGTCATTGCTTTTTCCGCCACTCATGAGAAACATACCCAGGGCTATGATTACCCCGCCAATTAACATCCAGGTGAAATTGTCTTTACTGAATAAAGGAGTAAACACTTTGTTTTTTTGATCGCTCATCTGATAAATTTTTATGTTTGGTTGTTTTGGATGCTTCTATACCAGCAGCTGCTAATACAGATCGTCCAGTTTCATTTTTAAATATTTTAATACACTTCTATGGGTGCTGTACACAGAAATACCCACGCCCAATATAATCAATCCCAGAAACAGAACAAGGGTCAGTTTAAAATCACGAATGGCTTTTAATTGCGGAAACTGGCTTTCGGCCCAGCCTATCAGGGTAAACAACAATACAATGGCAATTCCTGAACTGATCAATCCGTTAATTACGGCCCGCACATTCAGCGGTCGGGCAATAAAACTACGGGTAGCACCCACCATCTGCATGGTCTTGATCAGGAATCGATTACTGAACATGGCCAGTCGTATGGTGTTGTCTATACTAAATATTACAATCAGGCAAAGAATAATGGCTACCACTAAAAAGATCAACCCGATCTTAGAAGCCCGCTCATTCAGATTGGTAACCAGGCTCTGCGGATATTGCAGATCGGTGATCTGGTTGCCATATGCCGCCATCAGATCGGCAGAAATTTTAGTGAGACTGTCGCTGTTTACATATTGCGCTTTGGCATAAAAGTCGATACTCTCTGGCAAAGGGTTTACATCCAGGATCTTGGCCCAATCTTCATTATTCTCTTTGTTCCAAATGGCTTTGGCCGATGTTTTATCTACATAAGTAACATTCTTGGCATAGGGTTTACTGGCAATAAACTGTTGAATCTGGCCAATCGTGTCCTTATTCAGGGTGCGCAGGTAGGCACTCAATCGGATATCTTCCTTAAAAGCATTGCCAACCGAACTGATGTTTAGAAAAAACCATCCCATAATACCCATAATCAACAGCACTAGGGCAACGCCTACTATACTATAAATATAATTGGGTTTGCTGCGTTTCATCGATGCTTTTCTGGTAATCGCCATACTAAAAAGTTTAGAACACCCCTGGGGTTAGTTATCCGGTCAGGATTGGGCAAATGTACGGTTTTGAAGCCTAAACGCTTACATTTGCAGCCATTCTAACGATCAATTTGCTTTTGAAAATAGGCCATTCCCGGAGTATTTGGGTTAAAGAATTGTTAGGATTGTTTTTGAGCCGGCTTCCAGGCCCTGATGGGTCTGCTGTTGCGTCGCACATTTCTGCTGTAGAATCTTCTTCGGCTCATTTTATGGATGCAAGCGAATCAACATAAACTAGACCCGGCCTAATAACTCTTTGCGTTACTGCTTCTAAAATTACCCTTAAAAGCAGTAACCAAAGGACGCCCGCCTGAACGGCATAGTCGGGCAGGCAGAGAACCCGCAAAGAACGCAAAGAGAGTAGATTTATAAGAATAGAATAAGTTTCGTTTTATATTTAAGCAGTAACCGAATTATGGAATACAATTTCAGGGAAATAGAAAAAAAATGGCAGAAGCATTGGGTGGATACCCATGCTTACCAGGTAAGTAATACCAGCAACAAACCTAAATATTATGTGCTTGATATGTTTCCTTACCCCAGTGGTGCCGGGTTGCATGTAGGTCATCCATTGGGTTATATTGCTTCTGATATTTATAGCCGGTTTAAACGTCTCAAAGGGTTTAATGTATTACACCCGATGGGATATGATGCATTTGGTTTACCTGCAGAGCAATATGCCATTGAACATGGTGTACACCCTGCAACCAGCACCGCACAGAATATTACCAATTTCAGGAACCAGTTAGATAATATCGGTTTCAGTTACGACTGGAGCCGCGAGGTACGCACCAGCGAACCCGGGTATTATAAATGGACACAATGGATTTTTCTACAACTCTTTCATAGTTTCTATAATCGCAGCAGTCAGAAAGCAGAAAGCCTGGGTGTATTGATTGCCGAATTTGAGAAAAACGGAAATGAGAATCATGAATGTCCCGGTGATGCTTCCGTACATTTTACATCGGACCAATGGAAAGGGTATTCCGAAAAAGAAAAGCAGGATATCCTCATGTTATATCGTCTCGCATTTTGCGGTTACGGCGAAGTAAACTGGTGCGAGGCATTGGGAACGGTATTGGCCAATGATGAAGTAGTGAATGGTGTTAGCGAACGTGGTGGCTACCCGGTAGTAAAAAAGAAACTGCGCCAATGGTACCTGCGTATTACTGAATATGCTGATCGTTTAATTGATGGTTTGAATCATATCGAGTTCAGTGATGCCATGAAGGAAATGCAGACGAACTGGATTGGGAAATCTTATGGAGCGGAGATTGAATTCAACATTCAAAATTCAGAAAGTAAAATGGTGGTGTATACCACAAGACCCGATACCATTTTTGGTGTGGATTTTATGGTGGTGGCACCGGAGCATGAATTGATTGAGCAGATTACCAGTGCCGAACAGAAACAAGCGGTGGACGAATATATAACGTATGTAAAAAGCAGGAGTGAAAGAGAAAGACAGGCCGAGAAAAAAATCAGTGGCTGTTTTACGGGTGCGTATGCTTTGAATCCCTTTAACGGCAATCCCATTCCTATCTGGATCTCTGAATATGTATTGGCAGGATATGGAACCGGGGCCATTATGGGTGTGCCTTGTGGGGATGAAAGGGATCATAAGTTTGCAAGACATTTTAATATCCCTATCACCAATATCATTGGCGAACATTATAATGGGGTAGATGCCAATCCTACCAAAGATGCGCTACTCAGTAACAGCGATTTCCTGAATGGAATTGTTCAGCGCGAAGCCATCGGTATTGTGAATTCACGTATCGAAGAAATGGGGATTGGTAAAAAGAAAGTGAATTATAAAATTCGTGATGCCGCTTTCAGCAGACAGCGCTATTGGGGTGAGCCATTTCCGATTCAATGGAAAAACGGGATCGCTTATCCGCTTAGTGAAAATGAGTTACCGCTTTTATTACCTACGGTAGAAAGTTATAGTCCCGGTCCGGAAGGCGAAGGTCCCTTGGCCAATATCCCCGAATGGGTGGCCAAAGAACTCGAAACCAATACCATGCCCGGTTATGCCGGTAGCAGCTGGTATTTTCTGCGGTATATGGACCCGCATAATGAATCTGAATTCTGCAACCGCAAAGCCAGCGATTACTGGAACCAGGTAGACCTCTATATAGGCGGAACGGAACATGCAGTGGGCCATTTATTATATAGCCGCATGTGGACCAAAGTGTTGTTTGATCTAGGGCATATTGGTTTTGATGAACCGTTCCGGAAATTATTGAACCAGGGGATGATACAGGGGAGTTCGAGATTTGTGTATAGAATAAAAGGAACCAACAAATTTGTATCTGCCGGATTGTTACAGGAAAAAAATAATCAGGCATCTGTTAATACTTCAGCCTATTCTGAAACAGATGTAGATCCAATACGAGTAGATGTAAATTTTGTAGATGGTGTAGAACTAGACATAGACGCATTCAAAAAATGGAGAAACGGCGAATATGCAAATGCTGAATTCATTTTAGAAAAGGGCAAATACATCTGTGGTTCCGAAGTAGAAAAAATGTCCAAATCCAAATTCAATACAGTCAATCCCGATGTATTGGTAGAAAAATTTGGAGCCGATACTTTCCGTATGTACGAAATGTTCCTCGGTCCCGTTGAGCAAAGCAAACCCTGGGATACCAAGGGAATTGAAGGGGTACACCGCTTTCTCAAAAAATTATGGCGCTTATTTTTTGATGAAACAAAGGGTAGGGTATGGACGGAAGAAAGTGCTACATCCGAAGAACTTAAAGTGCTTCACCGTACCATCAAAAAAAATTGAAGATGATACTGAGAGATATAGTTTTAATACAGCCGTAAGTGCTTTTATGATCTGTGTTAACGAACTCAGTGATCTCAAATGCCATAAACGTGAAATCTTGGAGGCATTGCTGATTATGCTGGTGCCTTATGCGCCGCATATTGCTGAGGAACTCTATCAACAGATTAATGGATCTGGAAGTATTTTAGATGCATCCTTCCCCGTATTCGAAGAAAAATACATCATTGAATCTTCCAAAGAATATCCGGTGAGTATTAATGGGAAAGTTCGTACCAATATCACCATTGCTCTCGATGCCAGTCCGGAGCAGGTACAGGAAATCGCACTTTCGAATGAACTGATCCAAAAATGGATGGAGGGAAAGCCTTTGAAGAAATTCATATTTGTGAAGGGGAAGATGATTAATGTGGTCGTTTAGATTTTTTTAGCCACAGATTTCGCAGATTTACACAGATTATATGAGTGAAAATCTGTGAATCTGTGGCTATTCACCCGTTCATCTAAAAAACCAGATAATCCTACCTGTTTTCGCCCGCCTTCCTTATCTTCATCAACCTAAAATTAACGAATATGAGAAATCGTCAATGGTTGCTGCTGCCCCTAACGGTATGCCTGGTTACCACCAGTATCGCCCAGAAAAAAGAATTCAGCAACACCGATCTGCTTTCCAATAAACTTCCCAAAGGATTTTACAATACCCTTCCTTCCGTTGTAAAATGGGTGGATGATGACCATGTAATCCTCTACCAGAAAATACATCCCGATTCATCAGCCAAAAATTACCTGCTCGATATCAAATCCGGCATATTTACCGAAACCAAAGAAGGCGCCGGTGATGCTGCCATGGGTGGTGGTCGTGGGGGAAGAGGTGGTGGTGGTTTTGGCGGAGGTAGAGCTGCTTCCCCATTCGGTAAATCGGTAACGGTGAAAGAAAATGATCTGTTCTACACCGAGAAAGGAGTAGAGAAAAGATTAACCAATGATAAAGACGAAGAAAAGAATCCCATCTTCTCTCCCGATAGCAATTATATCGGTTACACAAAAAATAATAATCTCTATACCTATAACCTGGTAACCGGAAAAGAAACCCAGTTAACCACCGATGGCAACGCCACTACTTTAAATGGCTATGCCAGCTGGGTATATTATGAAGAAATCTTTGGTCGCGCCACCCGCTACCGCGCATTCTGGTGGAGCCCGGATAGTAAGAAACTGGCTTATATGCATTTTGATGAGAGCATGGTACCCATGTTCCCGATTTATGTAAGCGATGGACAGCATGGATACATTGAACAAACCCGCTATCCATTACCCGGCGATAAAAACCCAGAGGTAAAAATTGGACTGGTAAACCCCGATGGAGGCAATACCGTTTGGGCCGATTTTAATAGCAAAGACGACCAGTATTTCGGCTGGCCTACCTGGCGCCCCGGTACCCATGCATTATGGGTGTACTGGATGAACCGAGATCAGAATAACCTGAAGATCTATGAAGTAAATACCACAGATGGCAGTAAAAAAGAATGGTATAATGAAACACAAAAAACATGGATTGACCTGGAAGACAGGGTAGGTGGACGCGTTAATTTCCTGGCTAATGGAAAAGGTGTGATTATACAAAGTGATAAAACCGGATGGAACCAATTGTATCTGTATAATATGGATGGCAGTTTAAAAAATGCGATCACCAATGGTAAGTTCACGATCACCGGTATTAAGCTGATTGATGAAAAAACTGAGACCATATTTTTCACCGCCAGAAGCCGGGAGAATACTGCCAGAACGGATGTATATAGTGTAAAATTCAACGGATCAGATTTCAGACGCATGACGTTTGGAGAATATAACCATGCCCAAACCAATCTTTCCCCCAATGGAAAATACCTGATTACTACCTATAGCAATGTAAATACTCCCTCTAAAATGGCATTGGTAGATGGTAAGGGAAAAATGGTGAAAGAGCTGGGTGATATGCATTCAGCTGAATTGGATAATTATGAATTGGCCAAAACAGAGCTGATCCGTATTAAAAGTGAAGACGGATTATACGATTTGCCCGCCATGGTAACCTGGCCTGCGCATATGGACCCGAATAAAAAATACCCGATGCTGATCAGTATCTATGGTGGACCTAATGCCGGAACGGTAATGGATGGATGGAACTGGAGTGCCAACAAACAGTTTTATGCCAATGAAGGCATGATACAGGTAGCATTCGATCACCGTGCCAGCGGACATTTTGGAAAAGAGGGGGTTAACTATATGTACCATAACCTGGGCTATTGGGAAATGGCCGATTATAAAACCATGGCCAAATGGTTTATCAGTAATGGACATGCCGACCCAACTAAAATATGTATCACCGGTTTCAGTTATGGTGGATATATGAGTGCGTATGCACTTACTTATGGTGCCGATGTGTTTACCCATGGAATGGCAGGAGGTACGGTGGCCGACTGGAGCTTATACGATACCCATTATACCGAAAGATATATGGGCACTCCACAGAATAACCCGGAAGGATATAAAAGCAGCAGTGTATTAACCCATGTAGACAAATACAAGGGCATGTTACAGATTGTACATGGAACCAGTGATGATAATGTACACATGCAGAACAGCATACAACTGATAAGTGCTTTGGAAGATAAGGGCAAAGATTTTGAATTCATGCTCTACCCTGATGGACGCCATGGATGGGGTAACCTGCCGGCTAAGAACAATCATTTTACGAATCTGAAAACGAAATTTATTTATAAGTATTTATTGGAGAAACCTGTACCGAAGGAATTGTTGAGATAGATATTTACCTAAACAAATGAAAGGCTCTGAGAAATCGGGGCCTTTTTTATGGGTAAATTTGGGTTTCGTTTTTTGGGTTGCCAGTCAAGGTAGCCCATTCTCCGGCAACCCCAAAAACGCAATAGATTTTAATTGATTATCAGTTCAAATAAAACTAATTTCAGATATAGCATTCCGCTATAATGTTTCGTACTTTTAAGTGTTATGCGTCACCCTACCGAGCAGTATCACATAAACCAGCAGAATTATGCCATTTGAAATATTAATAAACACATCTTTTACAGACATAAATTCTGACAATACCATTACACCTACTGACAACAAAAGTGTAGTTAGTATGATTAATGGTTTTGAGGATACTGAATGGAGATTTAACCACTTTCAGAATTTTATTTGGGACAACATTGCTGAAACATCCCTATCCTATAAAGAACGTGAAAGCCTAGTAAATAACCATCATTCATTATTAACCTATGCGGCAAAGAATTTACGACTTTCAGACAAAGATGGAGATATAAGCAAAGGAAGTGAAATAGCAGAAATTATTCTTTATGCAATAATGAAGCATTATTTTAACGCTTTACCAGTAGTTCCCAAAATATTCTACAAACAAAACGCACAAGACAATGCTAAGGGAGCAGATAGTGTTCATATAGTCATTGAAGGTAGCGATGACTTTTCAATTTGGTTTGGTGAAGCAAAGTTT
>Ga0364887_10818_pt1 | contig 11745 bp, 8 predicted proteins | sample ExccelJu500001D4_4_FD_206924 | JGI IMG/M metagenome (GOLD analysis project Ga0364887, IMG submission 206924) | Enriched cells from Trout Bog Lake Hypolimnion, Wisconsin, USA - BchlTB.July23.5000.01.D4 | ecosystem: Environmental > Aquatic > Freshwater > Lake > Hypolimnion/Profundal zone | place...
CTTTGCGTTTTCACTTTGCGCGCTTTGCGTGAACCTGGACCTTAAGCATTCAGAGCGAAGTAATTTATTTTGTGATTATCTTTGTGGCGAGGTTTTATGAAAAAGAAGAAGAAAGAAGCATTGCGGGCAGCTAAAAGTGAACAGGTTTTTGACCCTGAGTTGATGCGCATGTATATGATGGGAGCCACCAACCCGGGTTTCAGTAACAAAATAGATCGCTCAGAAGATATTGTGGACCTGCACCTGGAAAAGATAGATTCAGGCAATGGCACTATACCGGGGCATGAGGCACTGTTTGTGCAATTAGATAAGTTTGAAGCGGCCCTCGATAAAGCTATCGGGGCAGGCAAACTCGAGTTTAGAGTGATACATGGTTTCGGTAAAGGAAAACTGAAGGAGGAAATATACAAGATACTTGAAAAGCACCCCAACGTACGCAGTTACGTAAACGATCACCATAGCAGATATGGTTTCGGCAGCACACTTATTCTGCTACAATAGACACTCACCTTTAAGCACGGTGCATATGTGCATTTAACAGATTTAAAAATGTGGGAACTTTGTGGATAAACTTTTATCCCAAATGAAAAATCTAACCAAGTTCGCTACCACCATACTATTGACTGGCTTTGCTTTCATGCATGTTGAGGCGCAGGAGATGGCCAGCTTATCCACAGGTGGATATCCTGAGGCTAAAGCCATTACCGAGAAACCCGCTGAAAAACCGGCAGCCCCGGAAGTGGTTACCCCAATCATCCATGTTACTATTAAAAACACCTCCGAGAGATCTGTTGTGTTCTTTGCCGGTGACAGAAAAGAATTGAAAACGCCTAAAGTGCAAACCTGCGGTGGTTTAAGTAAAAACACCATCGACCTGCACACCAGCGACGTAGTTTGCCTGATAAGCCCTGAATATAAACCAGTGGGCTGCGCGTTCTTAAAACCGGAAACCACCGTTATTGAAATTAACTCCTCGGGTAATAATATCACCAGCAAGTAGTTAGCAGTATTAACGATTATAACATTGAAGCGCCATTTGGTAACCAAGTGGCGCTTTTGTTTTTTACTTTAGCACCAACAATTTATATACGGTATGAAAAACTGGTACGCACCCTTTTTTGCTTTGCTCCTTTCGGTAACGTTTTTGATCTGCCTGTCGCAGCTTCATTACACTGCCGAAAAGAGAATCGAGAATTTATATAGTGATGATAGTTCGGACGACCCGAATGGTGCCAGTGTTTACCAGTTTAACAGGTTAAGAAACCCGTATACCAACCAGATACCCAAAGACATGCGCAGGCGCGAAATGGCATTCGCGGCTACCCTGCCCAGATATGATGAGAACATGCGCAGCGGCGGAACCCAATGGCAAAACCGCGGCCCTTATAACCTGGGTGGCCGTACCCGGGCGCTTGCTTTGGATGCTACCAACGAGAATATTGTATTTGCCGGGCAGGTTACCGGGGGCATGTGGAGAAGCGTTGATTCGGGAGCGCATTTTACATTGACCACTACCCCGCAGCAATTACACTCTACCACCTGCATAGCGCAGGATAAACGCCCAGGGCATACCAATGTGTGGTATTATGGCACCGGCGAGCAATATGCTGTGGTGAACGCAGCCGGGTTCTCTTCTCAGTTTGCAGGTGATGGCATTTTTAAATCAACGGATGGAGGATTAACATGGGCGCAATTACCTTCTACACTTTCAGATACTGTTCCTAATCCTTTATATCAAACCCGCAACTTTGATTTTGTATGGCAACTTGTTACTGACCAAACCCGCACAGACAGTGATATTGTTTATGCTGCGGTGGTGAATGGTATTTTCAGAAGTGCAGACGGGGGAACCACCTGGGCTCCGGTGCTGGGGCTTGATACTTCTATCACGGCGGTCTCACTTTATACCGACCTTGTTATTACTCCAAGTGGAGTTCTTTATGCGACCATTTCGAGTGAAACGCCGAGCGGAGGATTTTACAGGAGCACCGATGGTTTAAACTGGGTTAAGATCATGCCTCCTACTTTTCCGCCAAGCTATGAGTGCATCGCGTTGGGTGTTGCCCCTCAGGATGAGACACAGGTTTATTTTATTGCCGAAACCACCGGAACCGGTTCAACCGGGCACTCGCTTTACAAATACAAATACTTATCGGGCAACGGAAGTGGCACCGGCTGCATCTGGACAAAGTTAACCGCCAACATTCCTGACGATCATTGTTTGGGCTACTATACTTTCGATTTTAAGAAATACAGCTCGCAAAGTTCTTACGATATGTACATCGCAGTTTCGCCGGACGATACGAATACCGTTATCCTGGCGGGCACCAATCTTTACCGTTCTACCAAAGGATGGACCACTCCGGCTTATAGCTGGATAGGAGGTTATCAATGCGATTCGGCCCATCTTTCAAACTATGTATATCCTAATCATCATCCCGACCAGCACAGGTTGGTATTCTCGCCTTCTAACCCGCATATTGCCTACTCTGCCACCGATGGGGGAATTATGAAGACCTACGACATACAGGCCGACAGCGTTAGATGGGAGTTTATCAATAACGGCTATAACACCGGTCAATTCTACACCGTGGCCATCGAACCCGGCAACACCAATAGCCCTAACATAGTGGGTGGATTGCAGGATAACGGCAGCTATTTTACCGGCTCAGAAGATTTTACCCAGCCATGGCCAAAAGTATTTTATGGTGACGGCGGATACTGCGCCATTACCCACGGTCGCGGCAATTATTACATGAGCTGGGAGCAAGGGCATACCTTTAAAATGACCGTTGAAGATAACGGAACTGTTACCGGTCTAACGCGTATTGACCCTAAAGGGGCCGGTACCAATTATCTTTTTATTGCTCCATTCATTCTACACCCAACCAACGATACACTGATGTTCCTGGCGCAGGGAGCCTTTATCTGGCGCAATGATTCATTGCCTTATATTCCTATTACCGGCAATGAATATTCTGCTATACCCATGGGATGGAAAGTACTGAGCCACTCGGGAGTAGTAGGACAGACAAATGCACCTAACGTTTCTACATTGAAAATAAGTGAAGCCAATCCCGACCTGCTGTATTTTGGCACCGATGGCGGGCAGGTGTATAAAATGGATAGCGTACGGACTAACACAGCCAGCCCAAGGGTAAATATTACGGGCAGCAATTTCCCTACAGGCGCGTATGTGAGCAGTGTTGAGCCTGACCGCCTGAATGCAAATAACGTGTTGGTCACCTTCTCTAATTACGAGGTTAGAAGTATTTTCTATACTACCGATGGAGGAACAACCTGGACCGATGTTAGCGGCAACCTGGAAGAACATCCCGATGGAACAGGTAACGGACCTTCGGTTACATGGGGAAGCATATATAATGATGGCGTTAACAAAAAATATTATGTAGGTACAAGTGTTGGTCTGTTCTCGACCGATAGCCTGAATGGGTTGAATACTGTTTGGACACAGGAAGGTGCCAACACCATTGGCAATGTAGTAGTAGATATGATAACCACCCGTACCTACGACAGCACTATTGTGGTGGGCACGCACGGTAACGGGGTGTATTCAAACAAACTGTTTGTGCCTACGGCGGTGCAAAATGTTCCGCCCGTTAACCTGGCGATAAGCGCTTATCCTAATCCTTTCAACAGCAGTATACAAATTGCATTGAGCGAAGAGGTGAAAGGCCTGATGGAAGCAGATGTGTTTGACCTGAACGGAAAACTTATCAGAAAACTAAGCCAGTCGAACACCAGCCAGTTACATTGGGATGGAAAAGACTTTACCGGCAACCCCTGCGCCAATGGCACTTACCTCATTAAAGTAGCAGCCAATGGACGCAGTGCGTTCAGGAAGGTGATCAAAGTAAATTAAGCACTTAGCCTTATTTTATTTCTACACCTGTATCGCCCGGTGCCGGCCTTCCGGAAAACTGGTCGACAGGGTTAAAGCCCGCTTTGAATGCTTCATAAGAAGGGGGTACGCTTTGCGAGTATAACATGGCGCCCCAGAATAATAACCAGATGAGTATAGATATCCATTTCATACGCAGTATTTGTATTATATGGATACGGCACTAAGGCCGGTAACTGATAAGGGCAGGCGTTGTATGTTATTTTTTATAGGTTGTAAAGAAGTGATGCCATTGAATCTCCAGCACGCCTAAAAAGCCTTCTTTGATAATGTTACGGCTCATCTTAGACACTCCCTCAACACGCTCGGTAAAGATGATTGGAACCTCTTTTATTTTAAACCCAAGTTTGATAGCAGCAAACTTCATTTCAATCTGGAAGGCGTATCCTACAAAGCGTATCTTTTTAAGATCGATGGTTTCAAGCACTTTTCTTGTATAGCAAACAAAACCGGCAGTGGTGTCGGCGATACCGATCCAGGTAATCATATTGACGTAATACGATGCAAAACGCGAAATAAATATGCGGTCCTTAGGCCAGTTAACGAAGCCGCCACCCTTTACATAGCGCGAACCAATGGCAATATCATAGCCATCATCCTTGCAAGCATTAAACAAGCGTATCAGGTCATCGGGGTTGTGGCTGAAATCGCAGTCCATTTCAAAAATGTACTCATAACTGCGCTCGAGGGCGTAGTTGAAACCGGCTATGTAAGCCGTTCCCAAACCTTGCTTTCCGCTTCGTTCGATCAGAAAAAGACGGTCAGCATATTCCTTTTGGAGCGCCTTTATTTTACCGCCGGTTCCATCCGGTGACCCGTCGTCGATTATCAGCAGATCGAAGGCATGGGGCAACGAAAAAACCTTGCGTATCATTTTTTCGATGTTACCCATTTCATTATAAGTAGGAATAATAATCAGGCTTTCGCTCATGGTAACATCGTATCAACGGGAGACTATTTTCCCCTGTCCTTACTGGTTTTATTGTTTTTAAAGGACCGTAAAAGTAATTTTTACGCTCTCTTTTAAAAACACTTTAAGGATTTTTTAATTTCTTTTTAAGCTCTCTTTAATTTCTGTCAGCTTTTGTTTGGTGTGCTGGGCAAAGTCGCCTTGCATCATCCAGCTGTAGTATCCGGGGTCTTGCTTCAGCACTTCATCCACCGGTCTTCCTTTGTATTTTCCAAAGTTAAATACAGCTTTTCCGCCGGTAAAAACAAAGCGGCGGCCACTATCTACAAAACGTTCCTCATTGGTAAGGTCGTGTAAGAACTGAACATCATTTTTCAATTCATCCTTGTATTTATTCAGCTGGCCTAAAAAAACCTCGTAGGTAGCCATGGTATCAGCCTCGGCGCTATGAGCATTCTCCAGCGTTTTATCGCAGTAGAACTTATAAGCGGCCTCCAGGTTTCTTTTCTCAAAATGCATGTATATCCTGTGTACATCAATCAAAGCCCTTTGCTCTACACTAAAGGTAAGCCCTACCCTGATGAACTCTTCCATCAACATCGGCACATCGAATTTGTTCGAATTGAAGCCGGCAAGGTCGCAGGGGTCCATAAAATCAAAGATCTCTTTAGCCTTTTCTTTGAAAGTTGGGGCGGTGATCACGTCCTCATCATAAATGCCGTGAATTTTAGAGGCTTCTATCGGTATTGGAATAGTAGGATTGAGTTTGAGTGTTTTTATGTCTTTACTTCCATCTACATTCACGCGTAAAATGCTGATCTCAACTATCCTGTCTTTCACAAAATCGGTGCCGGTTGATTCAAGATCGAAAAAGGCGAGCGGACGTTTTAAATTCAGTTTGGCGGCAGCAGCGGCGAACAGGTTGAGTTGGTCAGGCATTAGTGCGTATGGGTTTTCTATTTAATTTCAGAGCAGCCTTTGTCATTTTGCAAGTATTTCTTTGGCCAGTGCTTCAATATCCAGCCCGCCAAAATTGCCCGAACTCATCAACAAAAGGTTTTTACGCTGCCAGTTTTGTTTTACCAGAAACCTGTGCAGCGACTCCTTATCGGTAAAAATATTTAAATGCTCGTTCTTGAAGGCATCCATCACAAAGCTTTCTTCCAACAAGGGCATCTTTTTATGTTCAAAAGTTTCGCGGTCGTAGAATACTACAGGAATATCGGCCTCATTCATAGAGCCTGCATATTGCTCCAAAAAATCTTTGTTAAGACTGCTGAAAGTGTGCAGTTCCATAACGGCCAAAAGCTGGTCGCCTTTAAACTGGTGGCTCATGGCGTTTACCGTTGCCTTTAGCTTGGATGGCGAATGGGCAAAATCTTTATAAATAACGGTATCTGCGTTCTTCGCCACAAACTGAAGACGATTAGCCGCGCCTTCAAAAGAGCCTATGGCTTTGTAAAAATCCTCATCGAACACGCCTAGTTCGTTACATACATTTTTGGCGCCGGATATATTCTGCAGGTTATGTTCGCCAAATACCTTCAGGGCAAATTCACCAAAATCGGTTTGCAGGTAAGTGGTATTACCACGGATGATATGCGGGTGGGTGTTGTAAGGACGGGTGCGCACCTTGGCATCATAGGTATTGAAGATGCGCTTAAGTTCCTCATCCTCCTCAAACCAGGTCAAAAAGCCCCAGGGCTCCATGCTGTAGGCAAATTTTTTAAACTGCTCTACGTATTCGTCATAGTCGGGAAACACATTCACATGGTCCCAGGCAACACCGGTAATGAGTGCCACGTTAGGCTTGTAATACATGAACTTCGACTCGCGGTTGATGGGTGAGGCCAGGTATTCATCACCCTCCAGCACAATGATAGGCGCGTCCTCAGTGATCTTGACGCTGGTATCAAAACCTTTCAGCTTCGCTCCTACCATGTAATCAAAATTGAAATCGTTCTCCTTCAACACATGCATCACCATGGAGGTAATGGTAGTTTTACCATGACTGCCGGCAATGACCACACGCTGCTTGTTCTTTGCAACCTCATACAGGTATTCGGGAAAGGAATAGATCTTAAGCCCCAGTTGCTGAGCCTTCACCAGCTCGGGGTTGTCTTCACGGGCGTGCATACCCAATATCACGGCATTGATATCCTTCGTGATATTATCAGCAAAAAAGCCCATTTGCGGGGGTAGAATGCCTTCCTTTTCGAGGTTGGCTTTAGCGGGGTCGATGATTTTATCATCCGAGCCGGTGACCTGGTGCCCTTTACGGCTCAGAACAATGGCTAAATTGTGCATCACAGCACCCCCGATTGCTATAAAATGAATTCTCATGTGCTTTCTCAATCAAATTTAAAGCAATAACCCGTTTGTTTGACCAAACCTGCTAATTGCTAACATAAAATCACCCTTTTTACCCATTTCAGGCTGCAAGCATAGCATAAAGTGCGGATTTTTACCAAAAACACGACACAATAATGAATTGATTTGCATGGGCTTTTGAATGAACGAAATAATTGTCATAAATTCGCGTTCAAAATTCGAAGATATCTTGTTGTGAAACGATGACCGTTGTTTTTGCCCAGGCAGAAAAAAGCTAACATTGTAACATAACAGGTAACCCTAAACAACAAAAACAAGTTTTATGAAAAGCACCATGAAAAAAATCGTTATCGCAGCAGTAGCAGTTGGATTCGTTTTTGGAATCTCTTCATGCGAAAAGCATACTTGCCCTACTTATTCAAAAGTTGAGGCAAAGCAGGTTGACGCAAAGGCCTAATTGCCGGAACGAAGCCCAGTGCTTGTTTAAGTTTGCATTCTGCGTGTAGTATTGAAAAATATTGCATAAAAATAATCAGTATCCCTTTATAGTAATATGAAGGGATATTTTTTTTGTACCAACTGCAACAAAAATGGGACAATTCGGCTCAGAGCTTAAATGAACCCTAAGTTTTGCTATTAGAAAGAAATCTTTAATTTTAAATCTTTATAAAAGCATCACGGATTTATTCATTAGACTCTAAATTACTACACCCCAATCATTTAAACCCCTGACAATGAAAAGAAATTTACCTCTCGCATTTTTCTTGTTTGCCTCAATTGCTTTTTGGTGTAACACTGTAACTGCGCAGAACCTTGTTCTTAATCCAAGTTTTGAAAACTTCTCGTCGTGTCCACAAGGCATTAGTCAATTCAGTTTGTGCACGAACTGGAATACCACAACTACAGTAGCTTCAGATAGCTGCTCTACTCCGGATCTCTATGCCACCTGTGCATCAACCCTGGGAGGTGTAAATATTCCGAATTGCCTTTTGGGTTACCATACAGCGTACACCGGAACCGGATTTGCAGGTCAGATTCTGGGCGATGGATTGCCAGGTTGCGTGCCAACCGGTGATAACTACCGCGAATACATTGAAGGACAATTATCAACGCCTTTGGTAGCAGGTCAGCATTATTCAGTGGTTGTGTATATGAGTCTGGCAGAACAATCCATGTGGGGAAGCAATAGCTACGGTATTTATTTCTCCAATTCCTTGTATGTGCACAACGCTTGCCCTAACTCCCTGATTTCAGTGACCCCACAGCTCGAAATGTGCGGCCCGGCAATTATGGATACTGTAAACTGGGTACCTGTAAGCTGGATATATACCGCAACCGGTGGCGAGCAATATATGACCCTTGGTAACTTCAGGAACGATGCCAATACGAACCATGTTACCCATAACTGCGGATCATTCAATCCATATATTTATTACTATATCGGATATGTCTCTGTTACCCCGGTGGGACCGAACCAGTGTGGTGTTGCTTTAATCACCGATTCAGTAAATTCAACTTGCGGTACCAGCAATGGTAGTGTTGAAGTAAAGGCCAGCGGATGTACCAGCCCATTTACATATGCATGGTCTAACAGCGCCACAACAGCAACCGTATTGAATGTCGGCCCCGGAACGTATACAGTTACAGTAACCGATGCGTCGAATTGCCATGAAACAACATCCGTTTCCGTAAATTCGAACCCTCTATCTATTACTTCAACCGGAACTAACCCCGCATGTGGCGGAAGCAATGGCTCGGCCAGCGTGTCTGTTTCAAATGGAACAGGTCCTTATAACTATTCGTGGAGCAATGGAGGAACTGCAAGCACCCTGAATAACCTTAGTACCGGTGACTATTATGTTACAGTGCATGGTGCCAGTGGCTGTGTGGCACAAGATAGCGTATCGCTATTAAGCTCCAGCGGATTGACAGTAACACCTGTAACCACCGGCGCAAGTTGCGGAGGAACCAATGGCTCGGCTACAGCCAACGTAACCGGAGGCACCGCCCCCTACACTTTTAACTGGTCAAATGGTCAAACAACTCAAACAATTAATAATCTTACCGCCGGCACTTATACGGTTACCGTAATGGGAGACACCAGCAGTGGAGCCCCTTTCTGGAGCGATGATTTTACCAGTGGAGGCACAAGTTGGACATTGAACACACCCGGCCCCGGCCCCAACGGAAATTCCTCAAACCGATGGATCGTTAATAATGACAATTCATGTGTGTGCGGAAGCGGTAATTACCTGCATATTACTAATACGACCAGTAGTTCTTGTCTCGAATGTTTAATCATGCCTGCCGGGACCTGCCAGTACCTTGAATTAGCCTCAACATTTGGTGAAGGTGACTTTACCACGGATGTACTGGCCATTTCGCCGGTGATTTCCACTCTCGGAAAAACTAATATCGTCTTAACATTTAACTGGGAGTCTTTGGGAACAGATGGCTCAGATTATGGTTTAGTGAACTTCAGTAATAATGGGGGAACCACATGGACGGCCTTACCGTTTCAATATGTTGATTCTTCTATTTGCTCATTGGCTACTGTGGCGGTACCAATTGCATACCAGAACACCGCAAATTTCAGATTCGCTTTTGAATGGAAAAATGGCCCCGGAAGCATTGGAAACGCAGGTAACTCTCCCGGTTTTGTGATTGATAATGTAGCACTAACTGCTGCCGCTAGTAATTGCCCGGCAATAGCAAGTGTTACTGTTCCTGCATCTTCAGGTATGGGTGTAACCTTAACCCCAACTCCTCCCAGTTGCGGTTTAAAAAATGGTATGATGACCGCGAACGTTACAGGTTCAACGGGGACTATCAGTTATTTATGGAGTAATGGCGGAACAGCTCAAACCATTACCGGTTTAGGCCCCGGAGTTTATACCATAACGGTAACCAGCACATCCGGCTGTTCTGTAACCGCAAGCGGTTCACTTTTTGTAGGAAGCGGCGGCATTAGTGCTACCACCAATGTGGTAAGCGCTACCTGTGGTAACAGCAACGGCTCAGCCTCAGTAAGTGCTACGGGAGCTTCGGGATATACATATCAATGGAGCAACCTTGCTACGTCTTCATCCATCAGTAATGTTCCGGCAGGCTCCTACGGCGTAACCGTTACAGCTGTTAATGGTGGATGCACGGCCACAGCCACGGCGGTTGTTTCCGCATCTAATAGCCTCGTTTTAACCCCTAGCGTTAATGCCACCACCTGCGGTAGTAATAACGGTTCAGCTACGATAACAGTTAGTAGCGGCACCGGTCCCTTTACTTATGCATGGAACAATGGTAATACCACTGCCACCATCAGTAACCTTAATCCTGGAACCTACGGTGTTACTGTTACAGCAAACGGAGGATGTTCCGGAACCGCAACAGCACTCATTGATACTTCCTCAGCAATATCATTACAATCCGTTGCCGGCAGGGCCGGATGCACCAGCAGTGGCACCGCTTCAGTTAGTGTTACAAATGGCACAGGTCCATTTACATATTTATGGAGCAATGCGGCCACAACTTCATCACTCAATTCGCTTTCGGCAGGTAACTATAGTGTAACTGTTACCGGGGCGGCCAATTGCTCGGCAAGTACTACTGTTACGGTTCTTTCAACCGGTACTGGTATTACTCTGACATCCAATACCACTGCCTCTTTTTGCAGAACCCCAACAGGCACTGCGTATGTAACAGCCACTACCGGAAACAGCCCGTTTAGTTACGCATGGAGCAATGGTGCCACTACAGACACCATTTTATCCGTAGCGGCGGGAAACTATACAGTTACTGTAACCGGCGGTTCCGGCTGCTCTGCTACCGCCTTAGTCACGGTGCCAACTTCGGGTACGGTGACTGTAACGGTTAACCCCACCAATACAAGTTGCGGCAATACCAACGGCTCGGCATTCGCAGTTATTGGCGGCAATTTATTATCGCAATATAACTGGAGTAACGGTGCTACCACTGACACTATCAGGGGACTCGCTGCCGGTACATACACCGTAACCGCAGTTACCCAGGGCGGATGCAGTGCTACTGCCAATGCGGTGATCAATTCATCGGGTGACAGTGCCACCCTGGCAACTCCAAACGCAATTTGTTTAGGTGACACCTCGCAAATTTGCGCGCCTGGAGGATACAACAGCTATCATTGGAATACAGGTAGTACCAGCCAATGTATCAACGCCACACAGGCAGGAAATTATTATGTTACGGTAGCCGATAACGGAAGTTGTTCCGCAGTTTCCAACCACGTTATTCTAGCCGTAAATACCCCTACCGGTGTATCAATAGCGCAACACGGCGACTCATTAGTTGCTTCAGGTGCAGCCAGCTACCAGTGGTATTTCGGTAATACAGCCATTTCGGGGGCCACAAATTCCTATTATATCCCATTGCAAAACGGCAACTATTATGTAAAATCAACTGACGGAAATGGGTGCCGGGAAACTTCAAACACCACCATCGTTCAAACCATTCTGGGTATTGCCCAAATTAATGCCGCAGGCGACATTAAAGTTTATCCGAACCCATTGGCCAACGGCAACTGGCATCTGGATGTAACCGATGAATGGTT
>Ga0364887_10830_pt1 | contig 11580 bp, 10 predicted proteins | sample ExccelJu500001D4_4_FD_206924 | JGI IMG/M metagenome (GOLD analysis project Ga0364887, IMG submission 206924) | Enriched cells from Trout Bog Lake Hypolimnion, Wisconsin, USA - BchlTB.July23.5000.01.D4 | ecosystem: Environmental > Aquatic > Freshwater > Lake > Hypolimnion/Profundal zone | place...
ACCAAGATATCCCTGTTGAAACAAAATCTGAAAGATATAGATCAACAAATGTCCACCCAGCGTAAGAACCGCGGGAAAATGGTACGTGTTGCCCTGGTGGGATATACCAATGTTGGTAAATCCACCTTGATGAATCTAATCAGCAAATCAGATATTTTTGCCGAAAACAAGTTATTTGCCACTCTGGATACAACTGTCAGGAAAGTAATCATTGATAATTTACCTTTTTTGCTCTCGGATACAGTAGGATTTATACGTAAGCTACCTCATCATTTGATCCAATCGTTCAAATCGACACTTGATGAAGTGCGTGAAGCAGATTTGTTGCTTCATGTAGTCGATGTATCCCACTCTAATTTTGAAGAACAGCTGGAAGTAGTCAACCAGACACTTAAAGAAATTGATCCGGTTGAAAAACCAATGATCCTGATATTTAATAAAATTGATGCTTTTGATTATACACCCAAAGAAGAGGATGATTTAGCACCGGTAAGAAGGGAAAATATCAGCCTGGAGGAATTGGAAAAAACCTGGATGGCAAAGATGCATGATAACTGTATCTTTATTTCAGCCAAAGAAAAAATCAACATCGACAGTCTGAAAGAATTGTTATACGAGAAAATCAAGGCTATTCATATTGAACGCTACCCTTACAATGACTTTTTGTTTCAAAACTATTCTGATATAGAAAACGATTCAGAAGAATTAATTCAAAGATAAACGCCAACTTATCACCTTATGACAAATTATCGCCCACTTAATGAAAAAGAAATTGCAACTTTAACCGTTTATGGTTGTTCGGCGGAAAACTGGAAAGCAGTACAGGTAACTGAAGACTTTTCACCTGCTTTTATCTCCGGTGTACATTTTTCAGGTAGCGTATTTTTAGGGAGCTATCAAAAAGTGTATGAATTATCGGGAGGTGTAAAAAAGCATTCCGGGATATACAATTGTATGTTACATAATTGCATAGTAGAAAATGATGTGTTTATTGATGAGATTCATAATTACATTGCAAATTACACGATTCAGGAAGGTTCATTTATTGAAAATGTCAACTTAATAGTCGTTGACGGACATTCTTCATTTGGAAACGGTGTCAAAGTACCGGTTATGAATGAAGGTGGAGGACGTGAAATTCCCATATTCGATTATCTTTCCGCACCGCTTGCATATATACTGACCTTATACCGCCACCGTCCGATCGTTATTCAAAACCTGCAGAAGATGATTGACAATTATGCAAAGACATTGTTATCTGATAAAGGAACTATCGGGAAAAATGTACGGATTGTAAATTGTGGAACCATTAAAAATGTACGGATAGGAGATTTTGCAACCGTTGAAGGGGCTTCTTTTCTTGAAAACGGAACCATTAACAGCAACCAACAAGCACCCGTATTTATAGGTTCAGGTGTAAAATGCAACGACTTTATTCTTAGTTCGGGAGTATCGATTTCTGATTCAACATTGGTATCACGTTGTTTTGTAGGCCAGGGTTGTATTATGGGGAAACATTATTCAGCTCTTGATTCATTGTTTTTCTCCAATTGCCAGGGAATGCATGGTGAAGCAACGGCTATTTTTGCCGGACCCTATACGGTTTCACATCATAAATCCAGTTTGCTTATTGCCGGTATGTTCTCGTTCCTGAACGCAGGAAGCGGATCGAACCAAAGTAACCATATGTATAAACTCGGACCGATTCATCAGGGGATTTGTGAACGTGGGGCTAAAACCACCAGTGATTCATATCTGTTATGGCCTGCAAAAATAGGTGCTTTTACCCTGGTAATGGGCCGGCATATAAAGCATTCGGACACATCAGATTTGCCTTTTTCATACCTGATTGAAAATGCCACTGAAAGTTATCTGGTACCTGCTGTAAATCTTCGAAGCGTTGGAACAATACGTGATGCCCAAAAATGGCCTAAACGTGACAACCGGAAAGATACCCGCAAACTAGACCAGATTAATTTTAATTTACTAAGTCCTTACACCATCCAAAAAATGATGAAAGGAGTAGAGATATTGAAAAACCTTCAGTTGATTTCGGGTGAAACAACCGAAGTATTTACCTATCAGAACTGTAATATCAGGAATTCATCCCTGGTTAAAGGAATTGATTTATATAAAACCGTCATAAATAAATTTCTTGGGAACTCACTGATCAACAGGTTAAAAGAAACTGAATTTAAAACCATCGATGAAGTTCGTGAACAATTAAAACCTAAATCAGATAAAGGATTGGGAGAATGGATAGATTTATCTGGTTTGATTGCACCAAAAAACGAAATTGATAATTTATTAAATACAATTGAAAAAGAGACTTTAGGACTTGGTGAAATTCAATACAGATTAGAAACAATGCATTCAGAATATTACAATTACGAATGGACCTGGGCTAAACAAAACCTGGAAGGACATTGGAATAAAACTATTGATGAAATTACTTCACCGGATATTGTGAACATGATAGAACTTTGGAAAACATCAGTTGTAAAACTGGATCAACTGATCTATAATGATGCTAAAAAAGAATTTGACCTAAACTCTAGGACTGGTTTTGGAGTCGATGGAAATGAAGAACAAAAACATCAGGATTTTGAATCTGTTAGAGGTAGTTTTGAAAACAACACTTTTGTAAAGGAAGTACTAAATCACATAAAAATCAAAACAGAATTAGGGAATGAACTAATTCAAAGATTATCAAAAATAAATTAAATATAAGCATGAATAATTTCAATTTTTATAGCCCGACATATTTTGTTTTCGGTAAAGGACGCGAAAATGAAGCCGGAAAATATGTAAAACGATTTGGTGGAAAAAGGGTATTAATTCATTTTGGTGGAGGCTCCGTCATTAAAAGCGGATTACTTGACAGGGTAAAAGTGTCCCTGACAGCTGAAGACATCTATTTTACTGAATTAGGAGGAGTTATGCCAAATCCCCGCAGTGGGTTGGTTTATGAAGGCATTGAAATATGCAAAAAAGAAAAAATTGATTTTGTTTTGGCGGTAGGTGGAGGCAGTACCATTGATTCGTCAAAGGCAATAGCTTTAGGTGCTTTATATGATGGAGATTTCTGGGACTTTTATGAAGGAAAGCAGGTAGAAAAAGCAATCCCTGTTGCGACTATTCTGACCATTTCAGCTGCCGGAAGTGAAGGTTCGGGAGGTTCTGTAATTACACACGAAAAAGGCATGTTAAAACGTGCTTGCGGCGGAGATGCCATGCGACCTGTATTCTCGGTTTTAAATCCAGAATTAACATGTACATTACCAAATTACCAGACTGCATGTGGTTCAACAGACATGATGGCTCATGTTATGGAACGCTATTTTACAAATACAACCTATGTAGAAATTACAGACAGACTTTGCGAAGGGATTTTATTGACTATCATCAAAGAGACTCCTAAAGCATTGGAAAATCCTGATGATTATGAAGCGCGTGCAAACCTGATGTGGGCAGGTATGGTTGCACATAATGATATTTGTGGCGTTGGCCGTGATACTGACTGGTCATCTCATCAAATGGAACATGAACTTTCTGCGTTTTACGATGTAGCTCATGGTGCAGGTCTGGCAGTCATGTTTCCTGCCTGGATGAAATATGTGATGCATCACGATGTGATGCGTTTTGCACAATTTGCCGTACGTGTATGGGGTTGTGAAATGGATTTCCAACAACCTGAGAATACAGCCCATGAAGGAATTGGAAAATTCGAACAATTTTTAATTTCTATTGGTATGCCTGTTCGGTTTGATGAATTGGATGCAAAAGAAAAAGATATACCTATGTTAGTAAAAACGCTGGGGCTTGGAAACCGCACATTGGGTAGCTTTGTAAAACTGACTGAAAAGGATGTAACAGAAATTTACAAGTTAGCTGTTTAACCTTATTAATATAACACAGGAATACAGACAGTTATCAGAAATAAAAAGATTTCTATAATTTAAATTCAGGCTTTTATGGCAATAATAAGACTTACAACATGCAACAGCAGTATTGAAGCTTATTTTCTAAAGAACATCCTTGAGAACGAAGATATTGATTGTTTTCTGACAAATGAAAACTTCACTACATTGGTTCCTTTTTACAACGGGATGCTGGGTTCAGGAATTCAAATAATGATTAACGAAGAAGATTATGACAAATCGGCTGAATTAATTATTAAGAATAAATCTGTTGACAGCCTGAATTGTCCGAATTGTAATTCAGCAAATATATCCTTCGGATTTGGAAATAGAAAAGGATTGAAAATGTTAGGGGTTTTCTTTTCATTATTCACTTTAATCCCGTTTGGCAATTTAAAAAGAAATTATTACTGTAAAGATTGTAAATGCGAGTTTTAAACGATAGGTCTAAAACGATCACAAACATCTTGAATTAAATTAAACTATGTCTTTAAATAAAAAACTCCACATAAAAACCGGTAATATAACCGCCCGCATAGATTTACCATCTTCCAAAAGTATCAGCAACAGGGCACTGATATTAAATGCCCTTTCGTACAGTCCTTATGATATTCATAACCTTTCGGATTGTGATGATACCCGGGTAACGTTGCAAGCATTGGATTCAAACGATACTACCTTTGATATTGGTGCTGCAGGAACTGCCATGCGTTTTCTGACTGCGTTTTTATCTAAAACTGTTGGTGAATGGGTTATTACTGGAAGTGAACGAATGAAACAACGTCCGATAAAAATACTGGTTAATGCGCTTAATACATTGGGAGCACGGATTGAATACATCGAGGAAGAAGGATATCCACCCCTTCGCATTTATGGAAGTGCACTTACAGGAGGAGAAATTCACCTGAATGGAAGTGTTAGCAGTCAGTATATATCAGCATTAATGATGATTGCGCCATTTATGCAAAAAGGATTGAAGATCATACTTGATGGAAAAATAATTTCCAAACCTTATATCGAAATGACCATTCAAATGATGCAGGAGTTTGGTGCTGAAATTGAATTAAATGGAAATACAATTCAAATAGAACCTCAGGAATACGCACCAATAGAATATACAGTTGAATCGGATTGGACTGCTGCCTCGTATTGGTATGAAATTCTATTGTTGGCAGGTCAGGGGAATGTATTCCTCAACGGGCTTTTTCAAAACAGTTATCAGGGAGATAGCGAAGTAGCGGAACTATTTGAGCAACTGGGAATTCACACGACTTATATGTCGGAAGGTGTTTTACTAACCACAACAAAAATCAGTTCTCAGGGAATGCAATATGATTTCACCGATCAACCCGATCTGGCACAAACAATGGCAGTGACCTGTTGCCTGAAAGGAATTCCTTTTGTTTTTACAGGATTACAGAGTCTAAAGATTAAGGAAACAGACCGGATTGCAGCTTTAATAAATGAATTAAAAAAACTTGGTTTCGTTCTGAATGAATCAGGTGAAGGTACATTAACATGGGATGGCGAACTATGTGATCCTTCCGATAACATAATCATTGAAACCTATGAAGATCATCGTATGGCGATGGCTTTCGCGCCTGCCGCTTTCTTTTATCCGATAACGATCGAACATGCTGAAGTCGTAAGTAAATCTTATCCTCATTTTTGGAAAGACTTTGAGAAAATAGCTGTAACCGTTTAAAAGTGAACTGTATTATTTCTTAACTGCTCAAGTACCTCAAAAACGATTGGACAAGTGTAAGCATTCTTTATCGAAAGATTATAAATCTGGTAAAATCGTTTCCTGTCGGTGTGCGGATAATCACGGCAAGCTTTGGGACGCGATTCATAAATGGCGCAGTAATTATCATTTCCTAAGAAAGGACAGGGCATAGACTTGAAAACCATATCACCATCTTCATCAATTCGCAGGTATTTATCCATCATGTCAGAGGCTTTCAACTTCAGCAATCTGGATATCCGTTCCACATCTTTATCAGTAATTCTGGGACCTAATGACCTGCAACAGTTGGCACAAGCAAGACAATCTGTTTTTCCGGAAATATCTTCATGAAGTGAATGAACTATCAAATCCATTCGTTCCAGTTTCTTCTTGTTTTTTTGAAGAAACCGTTTCCATTCACCTTCCGATTTTGCTGCTAATACAGGCAATAATTTATAATCTACTTGTTTGTTCACGTGCAGTTTAATGATTAATTTGGAGGTGCAAATGTATTCAAATTTAGCTTAGAAATCAAATAGGACACTTTTTTAAAGAAAAAATTAGTATCTTTGTAGCCGTTTTTATTTAAACACACATAAAAATTTATGAGTCAACTTAGTAATGTGTTGGGACAATATGATGCGCCCCAACAGGCAAAAGCAATGGGCGTATATCCTTATTTTCGTCCCATACAATCCGATCAGGATACAGTTGTAACAATTGATGGTAAACGGGTATTGATGTTTGGATCAAACAGCTATTTAGGACTTACCAATCATCCCCGGTTAAAAGAAGCTTCCATTAAGGCTATTGAAAAATACGGTACCGGATGTGCCGGCTCCCGTTTCTTAAATGGCACATTGGACATTCACATTGAATTAGAGGAAAGGCTGGCTAAATTGGTGCACAAAGAAGCAGCTTTAGTTTATGCTACAGGTTTTACAGTTAATTCAGGAGTTATACCTTGCATTACCGGTCGTGAAGATTACTTAATCTTTGATGAATTCAACCACGCTTCAATTGTTGAAGGAAAACGGTTATCTTTTTCAAAACAACTGAAATATCGTCACAACGATATGGATGCATTGGAAAAATTACTCAAAAGATGTGAACCTGACAAACTTAAACTCATAGTTACCGATGGTGTATTCAGCATGGAAGGTGATGTGGCCAAATTACCCGAAATAGTAGCACTTTCAAAGAAATACAATGCATCTATATATGTTGACGAAGCACATTCATTAGGAGTATTTGGTAAAACCGGAGCCGGTATTTGCGAACATTTCGGAGTATCAAAAGATGTGGATCTGATTATGGGGACATTCAGCAAATCGCTTGGAACGATTGGCGGATTTATAGCATCGGATAACAATATCATTAATTACTTAAAACATAATTCACGTACATTAATCTTTAGTGCTTCCATCACTCCGGCTTCTACCGGTTGCGTACTGGCCGCATTGGATGTAATGGCTGAAGAAACCTGGAGAAAAGACGCTTTATGGGCAAACACAGCCCGTGCTAAAGCAGGATTCCTGAAAGCAGGTTTTGAAATCGGACCTACTGAAACTCCTATTATTCCTCTTTATGTACGCGACAACACACTTACATTTAAACTTACCCGTATGCTTATGGATGATGGCGTGTTTGTAAATCCTGTTGTTTCGCCTGCTGTTCGTTCGGAAGATTCACTTATCCGTTATTCATTGATGGCTACCCATACTTTCGATCAAATTGACGAATCCATTGAAAAAATATCAAGAGATGCCCGTGCATTGGGAATCATTCAATAAAATAACACAGAAAAATAATTTTTGAAAAAACACAAAGAATAGATCGGGTTTGGCAAACAGACCGGTTCTATTCTTTGTTTTAGTTATAACATATCAGAAAAGAAGATGAATCAGCTGATTCTTTAAACTTCAACCCATTCAAATACGTGAAACCGTTCAAACCTTTTCAAACTCTCAAAAGAAATTTTAAATGATTACAGTATCAAATCTAGCCATTCAATTTGGCAAACGTGTTTTGTTCTCCGACGTCAATCTTAAATTTACGGCAGGCAATTGTTATGGCATTATCGGCGCCAACGGGGCAGGCAAATCCACCCTTATACGAATGCTCAGCGGCGACCTGGATGCTACACGCGGAACAATTATGTTTGGTGCGGGGGAACGTCTTTCTGTATTGAAACAAGATCACTTTGAATTCGATGAGTATACCGTCATTGATACTGTCATGATGGGTCATGATATACTTTGGAAGGTTAAAGACGAAAAAGACAACATTTACCTCAAAGAAGATTTCTCTGATGCCGATGGAATACGTGCTTCCGAGCTGGAAGAGAAATTTTCGGAAATGAATGGATGGAATGCAGAGAGTGATGCAGCCTCTTTATTAAGCGGACTTGGCATTAAGGAAGAATTACATTACCAGTTTATGAAAGACCTGAGCGGTATGGAGAAGGTACGTGTATTGTTAGCGCGTGCATTATTCGGTAAGCCGGACAATTTACTGCTTGATGAGCCTACCAATGATCTTGACGTCGATACAGTGATGTGGTTGGAGAATTACCTTGCCAACTACGATAATACAGTGCTCGTTGTTTCGCATGACCGTCACTTCCTGGATGCTGTAAGTACTCATACTGTGGATATAGATTTCGGGAAAGTACAATTATTTGCCGGTAATTACTCTTTCTGGTACGAATCGAGCCAGTTGGCATTACGTCAGCAACAAAACCAGAATAAAAAATCGGATGAAAAGAGAAAAGAACTGGAAGAATTTATCAGAAGGTTCAGTGCCAATGTAGCCAAATCGAAACAAGCTACCAGTCGCAAGAAAATGTTGGAAAAACTGAACGTGGAAGAAATACAACCTTCGACACGTAAATATCCGGGCATCATTTTTACACCCGATCGCGATCCGGGGAATATGGTATTGGAAATTGCAGGACTTGGAAAAACACTTGAAGATGGTACTGTTCTTTTCAAAGATGTCAATTTCAACGTGGAAAAGAATGATAAGATCATTTTTCTGTCACGTGATCCGCGTGCTATGACAGCATTCTTTGAAATCATAAACGAACACGACAAAGAGCATGAAGGTACATTCAACTGGGGAATAACTATCACACATGCTTATCTTCCTCTCGACAATTCCGAGTTTTTTAATACCGATTTAAACCTTGTAGACTGGCTGGGGCAATTCTCAACCGACACAACCGAAGCATTTATCCGCGGATACTTAGGAAAAATGTTGTTTTCAGGGGAAGAAATTTACAAAAAAGCAAGCGTAATATCGGGAGGTGAGAAAATGCGATGCATGATTTCACGCATGATGCTTCGTAATGCAAACGTAATGATTCTTGACTCACCTGCAAACCACCTCGATCTGGAATCAATCCAGGCATTCAATAACACACTGGTCAATTTTAAAGGAAATGTGTTGATGTCTTCACACGACCGTGAATTTATTCAAACAGTTTGTAACCGGATTATTGAACTTACACCCCGCGGAATCATTGATAAACAAATGGATTATGATGATTACGTGACTTCCGATGAAGTAAAAGCTGTTCGTGAAAGAATGTACAAATAATATCCAACGAAATATTTATTAAAGAACAGACGCACGATCCTGCGTCTGTTTTTTTATTTTTACAAACAGGTCTTTTAAAGCCTGTCTGTGTTTATATCATCTGTTTTTGTTTGTGAATAATATTATTTCATACAAACAGAGGGTATAACATGAATGCATGTGCAATGTTTTTTCTAACTTTCTGACTATTTTTATCTCATTAAAATCGATTAAAACATCAGTTCTATTGTGGACTATTGTGGCTATTGCCGCTCATTCTTTACATTGACAACTTAGTTGTAAATATATATGAAATATAGTATCTCGGTACTATTGTTTATATCATTGCCATTTTATTAATTTGCAGTTTTATTTCATTTCCAACGGGAAATATCATATTATCAAAGGGTAACGTAAAATTTCCAATGAAAAACAATATATTTCCGGAAGGAAACAAATCATTTCCAACTGAAAGCATTCCGTTTCCAACGGGAAGTGTTGTATTTCTAACTGGAAACGAATGATTTCTCATTGGAAGCATATCATTTTCAGTGGAAAAGAGGGTATTTCCATAGGGAAACGGATAAATAATGATACCTATGTTGGCTTTACCAGGTTAGTAATTCAATTTTATTTAATGGAGACTTTAAAAAATATGGATATAACTATCAATCATTTAATAAATTACCTGTATGGAAAAATCGATTGTTTCAAAAATGTTCTCTCCCAAGAAATTTAGTGATGATAAATTGTATATCATGGGAACTACGGTGCTGGAAATGATGACCGGCAATCCTCACTTTCCGGAGATACAGCCGAAACTGGATGCCTTGAAGACTGATACTGATAACTACTCGGCTTCGTTGTATAATCTGGAAAATGGAGGGAGGATGGAAACGCTGATAAAAAACAATTGTCGCAAACAACTGGAGACTACACTGAAAGAACTGGCCGAATACGTGCAGTTGACCAGCCAGGTAGATACCGGCATTATCCTGAGCAGCGGTTTTCATATGCATAAAAAGCATGAACCTGTTGGCGAATTGCCCCAACCGGATTCTTTTTGTGTCAAAATGGGCAATACGCATGGAAGTGTAGTGCTTTCGTGCGACGTGATTGCCAATACAAAAGTATATTTATTCGAATACACGTTAGCACCTGTCAGTGAAGACAGTGTATGGATTCAGAAAGCCAGTACGAGACATAAAATTCAGATCGGAGGATTGCAAAGCGGGCTACAATATGCCTTTCGTGCGGCGGCTGCGGGTACTTGTCCGCAACTGATATGGAGTGACGAGATTTACAGCTATGTGATCTGAAAAAAAATAGAATGCAATATTAAAGAGTATCAAATTATTCCAATATATTAATCGAATAAGCATATTTGAAAGCTTAACTAAATGTATTATCTTTGAACTTTATTTATTTAAAAAAATAAGAACTTAAAATGAAAATCAAGTCTATTAAAATTGAAAATTACCGAAGCATAAAGAATATTTCAATTGATTTAATGGATAATCTTAATGTGTTTGTAGGTATTAATGGTTCAGGTAAAACTACGATTCTTGATGCAACTTCAACATCCCTTTCGTGGTTAGTAAATAGAATTCAACGCCAGAATGCTGCTGGAAAAAACATATTAGATGCAGACATTAGAAATGAAACTCTTTTTTCATCAATTCAAATAATTGTAGAAGAAAGAGGAAATGAATTTGAATGGAAACTATTTAAATAGCTTATTATCCGGTGGCAAGAGTTGTTGACAGAACTATGCCTGAAATAAAAGGTAAAGAGAATCTTTATATTTTAGATGTTTACGATAATGCTTTGGGAGGAAAGATAAACTATCAATCATTTTTTGAATGGTTTAGATTACAGGATGATATTGTGAATGAAGAAGCTATGTCCCGTACAAAATGGATGCAACAAAACAAAAGTTGGATTCAACGCCGGGTTAAAGGACTTCTTAATTTAATGAATGAAATAACAAACAATAGTGAATATAAATTAGACAGAAATGAATATACCTATCTTATCAAACGTTTTGAAAAAGATGAAATGATTTATGAAGAACCTCGTTTTCTCTTTCATGAACTGTCAAATTTAGTTGAAAGAGTAGGCATGCATTCTTCCGCTGATTTTAAATATGAAAAGATATATCATGAACTTGAATATATGTTTCATAAAATGGAAATGTTCAGTCGTGAATACACTGATGACTTTATTGATGAAAGTGGACGTTATGAAGAAGTCATTGATCGAATCATTAAAAATTTCAGAAATGGATTTAAAGAAAGAGAGATTGACAAAAATGTAATACAATTTATTTGGGAAGCATTCATATTAGCTAACATT
>Ga0364887_10831_pt1 | contig 11579 bp, 5 predicted proteins | sample ExccelJu500001D4_4_FD_206924 | JGI IMG/M metagenome (GOLD analysis project Ga0364887, IMG submission 206924) | Enriched cells from Trout Bog Lake Hypolimnion, Wisconsin, USA - BchlTB.July23.5000.01.D4 | ecosystem: Environmental > Aquatic > Freshwater > Lake > Hypolimnion/Profundal zone | place...
CAACGGGACCTGGACCTTTAGCACTTCTGTCAACAGCGGCGGCAATGTGATCCTGCTTAACGGCGCGCAAGCCGGCGGCGGATCTGCTGTCTTGATGCTTGTTTATAACAAGGGGCTGCTTTATGTGGATAACAAATCAGGTAATTGGTTCTTATGGAGTGGTTCTGGATGGAGTACTAGCAGTGACCCGCGGATACCGCCGCCCACACCTTCAGCTGATGGGACCACCCTTAGTGCAGGCTCAAGCGGCAGCCTGGTCAATAGTAACGGGACTTGGACCTTTAGCTCTTCTGTCAATAGCGGCGGCAATGTGATCCTGCTTAATGGCGCCCAAGCCGGCGGCGGGTCTGCTGTCTTGCTTCTTGTCTATAACAAAGGCCTGCTTTATGTGGAAAATAAGATGGGAAATTGGTTCCTGTGGAATGGCTCTGGATGGAGCTCTATAAGCAATGACCCGCGTATTCCTCCGCCCACACCTTCAGCTGATGGGACCACCCTTAGTGCAGGCTCAAGCGGCAGCCTGGTCAATAGTAACGGGACTTGGACCTTTAGCTCTTCTGTCAATAGCGGCGGCAATGTGATCCTGCTTAATGGCGCCCAAGCCGGCGGCGGGTCTGCTGTCTTGATGCTCGTCTATAACAAAGGCCTGCTTTATGTGGAAAATAAGATGGGAAATTGGTTCCTGTGGAATGGCTCCAGCTGGAATACCTTGGCTGGCGACCCGCGCTGATAAATCGATGTTTAGCACGTCATTCCGGCGAAAGCCGGAATCTTGTGATAATGTGAATAATGATCCCGGCTTTCGCCGGGATGACAGGGTGCTAAATAGGATTAGATTGTAATTTCTGCTGTAACTCTCTAATAATGGGAATGTTCAGGGCGGGTTTGATTTCGAGGATTTCAGCCTCAAAACCCAGAATGCTGCTTAGTTGGGCCATGTCTTGCTGAAGATAAGGCAAAGGCATCCCCTTACCGTCACGCTTGATCACCATGGCAAAATTGGCGGAGTTAAAATCAATACCGCCGTTCTTTAAATCATGTTCCTGCCCCAGCATCGCGGCACTTCTAGGTGTCTGAGTTCCTCCTGGCCTGCCATGGTGGTCTCCTTTTGAAGGGCCTTTTCTTTTAATTGTTCTCATTGTTTTTGATCTGCCATTTTCTTTCTTAGCAACCGCTATCTTTCGATTTAATAAAAAATTAAGACTTAAGCCTAACGCTCCACCAACGACAATGCCGCCACTGATTTCTTGCCTAGCCTTTAGGCCAGTGTCCTCTTTTGTCTGCTGCTCAAAATTTGCCTGCTGCACAGACTCCCTTCCATACTCCGTTTGATGTTGTTCATAAAGAACATCCGCCAGATGCCCAAGCGTTACAAGGTCCTTGATCTTATACAGTTGGGCCATTATCTCATTGGGAGATGATCCCTCCTTGATCATAAGAAACTCGCCAGGTTTGGAATGGATATATTCGACAGCTTTGTTGACAATATAATCACATGCTTTAAAACCAGGATCGTTTTGTGTAAATGCATCCCTGTGATATGCATATGCTTTCGATAAAATCTCGCCCCAAGCAATATCACTATCCCGCATACCGGCAAGGTACCCGTCTATTTCACTGGAAACCAGCATCTTTGACGTGGTGAATGAAGACATTCTCTCACTATTCGCTAAATGATCGGCTTCATGGTTTTTGTGGATTATTTTCCATAATTCAATCATTTTTTCTTTAGGTGTCAGATGATATTCCCAAATCATCTTGGCAGTAGCATAAAACAAACATGCCAATTTATCTGTTCCATACGCAGCCATATAGTCATCTTCTGACTGGTCAATGGTTGCTTCAACACCGCCACGGATATCCTGGAAATTATTGACGGACTGGATGATATTTTCTGGAAAATAAAGAATATTGCCATAAATGGCTTGGATGGCTGCTACGTTTTTAGGACGGTCTTTATCATCATTTAAAACTATTTCTTTGCCTAAATCAATGTCATGGGTGTTGACAGTAAATCCCCACGGGTTATCCATGCTAATTGAAGCCTCTTTGACCTCATTAATCTCATAAAAATAGACCATTAACATAGCAGCCAGGCCATTTCCCTGGCCTGGAACAAGGCCTAGATTTGAGCTGGTGGCAATATTATATTGGGCCAAGAATTCCGCCACATCTTCTACCAGGAATTTCTCGTAACTCTTCTTTTGGGCCTGTTTCTCGTCCGGCAATGCCCCTGACTCTTTCATAAGGCGCAAGATATTCTCTTTCGCCTTTTGTTTAAAAATTTTCCATGCCTCATCGTAGATGTCATGAGTCATCTCCTCTTGACAATCTTGAATGGTCTTGACAATCTCAAGCACCGGATCAGCCGGCCACCAACCAGGTTCGATCGCATGCCGCTTTAACTCATCGGAAATCCATGCTGGGGTCTTACCCTTAAAGGTGAGCTTTTTTTGGATGGCTTTCATATAATCAACGAATATGTCGCCCCCCATTATTATTTCCTGCCCTTCCAAACCCGAAGAAAAAGGCCCGGTCAATGCCGCTGCCCCTGCTCCTGCCATCGCCAGGATTGATCTGCGGGACATAGATGCTGGAGCCGGAGCGCCAAACGGCGCTATTTTAATGGGCACAACATCCATGGCATTGTCCCCTTTAAGATCTGAGATTGCCAAATCCGGGACTAAATTTAAGGTGCCTGGCCCCACGATGATTTCTTCATCAGCATGCTGTGCAAAGTCTTTTTTTGAGACGGCAATTATGGCCTTGTCAATGCTGATCCATCCGCCTGAAAAATATTTCCTTGGGATGGCTTCATGGGTGTATTTATTCAGGTCTTCCTTGATATAATTAAAAACACCTTTTTTAAAGGCCTTCAAATAAAGCCCATAAATCCTTTCGTTGGCCCTGGGGTCCTGGTCGACCCCTTTGACCTTGGCCTTGTCCACGTAAATTTTCGCCAGCAAAGACTCTTTGAGCACCTTCTTATACCAGGTCGCAAGCACCATGGCGCTGAACATTTGACGAAGGTTGGCAAAATTCTCGCCTTCGTTGACTTCACGTTCAATTTCAGGAAGGATGATTTCGCGGATGACTTGGGAGGCGATGGAGTGTGTGTTTGATGAGGCATTTTGGTGTTTGCTTAGTGATAAGTAATCTTCTTCCAACATCACCTTTAAATGGCTTTTGAGGATGTAGGCGGTGTTGCCGCTTTCGTAGACAATGGCCTGGTCCGGGACTATCCATACCTTGTTAAACGTATTCACCGGGATGCTGGTGGTGTGATATTCATCCCATGCCCGCTCATAGATCTTGTCCCAAAAACTTTTGCCCAAACCATCTTCCGGGTAGATCAGGCTTGAAGTGATTTGTTTGAGCATATAATCTTCGCTGAGAAGATCACGGCCCATTTCGGTCTTTCCGAAATCATCTTTAATGATGCGGTCATGCTCATAGGGCGAAAGATTCACCCATTGGTCCTTGTCCGGAATGGTCAAAGAGGCCAGGAAATACTTGACCAGTTTCTGGTACTCCGTTTTCTTTTGGCCATTATTTAAGGCCTGGTCGCCTTTATAGACGAGAAAATCAAATTGAAAGGCATTATGGGGGTCAATGGTGATGCCTTGCAAATGGGCAGGGGTAAATTCACGGCTTAGATGGACCATGACCCCGGGCGCAGGCAAACGAATGGCTTCGCCTGCAAACGAGGGGACCTGGGCAAAAGCAAAATCAGGCCCACCCACACTCGTGAGCAAGAAGCACACAAGAATAAATATAGATAAAGCCTTTCTCATCATTTATATAAGTTTACCACTAAAACCCAGATTTTGCCAATTTTTAGAAAATGCTATCTACTTTCTTGGCATAAAATATCCCCTTTAGCTTTTTATTAAGGGGGATATTTATTCTTTTCAATACATTGCAATTATTGTGCTTGGGGGGCAATAATTCAATGTGTCCCGATTTTTTTAACAAAATGTCCGAGTTCCTGGTGGAAATCCAGAAGGAAAATAACAACATGTGGGATAGCCATTGACAATTGAACAAAGGGGATTATCACCTAGAAAACCACAAACAGCAGGATTAAACCCATATGTTCCATTTCCTGTAGCACCTGGACAGGAAGCAAGACAGCCAGGCCATGACGGAGCACCAGTACAAGAACATATATCCCCAGAACATGTATAACCAGCCGTGCATCCAGAAGATGGCACATTACCATTGCAATAGGTGCAGCCGTCTATTTGTGATGCGAGGCAGCAGGTATTATTTTGATCATAGCCATAGGTGGGGGCTGCGCAAGCACAAGAATCACCGCTACAAGCACCAGAAGGACATGTGCCCGCAGGTACTAGATCAGTGCAATAGCCGCAGGCATCTGAAATGTATTGGCCTATGGAGCAGCAGCCACCATGACCATCTGAAATATTAGGGCTGCTGCAAGTACAAGTATCGCCACTGCAAGCAGAACATCCGGGAGAAACAGGTACTTGACCAGAGCAATAGTCGCAGCCATCCACCTCTGAACCAGAGCAGCAAATGCCATCAGGGTCTGTCCAGCCGGAACATTGGCATTGGCCTGATACACAAGTGTAATTATTATTCAGACAATCTGATGATGTAGTACAACCTTGCACACATGGACCACCGGAGGTGAGTTGACTCCATCCAAAATCGCAATAACTATAGCATCCTGGAGCAACAGACACATCATATGCAGTTGGACAATTTAAGGAGGGACTGAACGGACCGTTCGCGTTCCCCACAATTGTATAATTCACACCAGAGGATCTTGGATTTTGATATGGACAAGCTCCTTCGCCTGGCGGTAGAAAAACACAGTTATAGCCGGAGCATTCACTACCAACAGTAGGGACACACGCAAGAGAAGGTGAGCCACTAGGGCCGCTAGGACAAGTCTCATCACAAATGTAACCAGCTGGGCAAACAATTTGGTTATTGTTAGAATCCACGCCGCAATATGTCGGACCACACGAACCAACAACTGTACAGGAAGGAGGAATAGCACAGCTGAATGGTTCAACACTACTTCCAGCGCTCCACTGACAAGGACTTCCAGTTGAACCCTGACCTGATGTGACATAATAAGCATAGGACGTTCCTGCAGTCAATCCAGAATAAGTATAATTTGTAGCAAAAACTGGTGCATATGAATATACAACAGAAGTTTCCGAAGCATTTATAATAGCTATCGCATAATATTGAGCATTAGTTCCTGCATTCCAGTTTAAAGTAACAGTTGATCCAGTGCATGAAGCAGTTAGGTTGGTTGCAGGTGAAGGAGGAGTGCAAGCTGTACCAGTTCCTGTACCAGTTCCAGTTCCAGTGCCTGTTCCGGTTCCCGTTCCTGTGCCAGTACCAGTTCCCGTGCCCGTACCTGTACCAGTTCCTGTACCCGTTCCCGTACCAGTTCCTGTTCCAGTACCCGTTCCTGTACCCGTTCCAGTTCCTGTACCCGTTCCCGTACCAGTTCCTGTTCCAGTACCCGTTCCTGTACCAGTTCCGGTTCCCGTTCCAGTTCCTGTTCCCGTTCCAGTTCCTGTTCCAGTTCCTGTTCCAGTTCCAGTACCCGTTCCTGTTCCAGTTCCTGTACCCCCTGTTCCAGTTCCAGTGCCTGTGCCCCCTGTTCCTGTACCTGTTCCCGTGCCTGTTCCTGTCCCCGTACCTGTTCCGGTTCCCGTACCTGTTCCAGTTCCCGTACCTGTTCCGGTTCCCGTACCTGTTCCGGTTCCCGTACCTGTTCCGGTTCCCGTACCTGTTCCAGTTCCCGTACCTGTTCCGGTTCCCGTGCCTGTTCCAGTTCCCGTACCTGTTCCCGTACCTGTTCCGGTTCCCGTACCTGTTCCAGTTTTAGTTCCTGTGCCAGTGCCTGTTCCTGTACCAGTTCCCGTGCCTGTACCGGTGCCAGTCTTAGTACCTGTACCAGTTCCGGTTCCCGTACCTGTTCCAGTTTTAGTTCCTGTGCCAGTGCCTGTTCCTGTACCAGTTCCCGTGCCTGTACCGGTGCCAGTCTTAGTACCTGTACCAGTTCCGGTTCCCGTACCTGTTCCAGTTTTAGTTCCTGTGCCGGTACCCGTGCCTGTTCCGGTGCCAGTTCCCGTACCTGTTCCTGTGCCCGTACCGGTGGCTGTGCCTGTGCCCGTACCGGTTCCAGTCACGCATGAGGGGCCTATTGCGGAATATGTGTACCCTCCTGCGCAGGTTGTTTGGCATTGGGTACCCCCATCACAACCATTGGCTATGCTATAAGATGTTGTAGTATTTAAAGGTGTTTGTTGTCCCACGCAGAGATCGGTGCCTGTTGGCTGAGGGAGGACACAGGTATCCGGCTGGCAGGTGCCTCCAGAATAATAATATCCTGATAGGTTGCAATATGTTTGGCATTGGGTACTCCCATCACAACTTGCGGCCAAGGAATAAGAAGTCGTACCATTCACTGGGGATTGCTGACCTGAACAAGGGACGGAATCTGCTGCCATGGAGCCTTGGCAGGCATCCACCACACACACACCTGCACTACAAGTTTCACTACCAGGGCAGCTGCCGTTGATAGTTACCAACGCCGATTGGATTTGCGGATTAGCAGGCAAGGTATTACCTATAATACTTCCGGGCAAACTATTAATATATGTCGGAGTACCGGTACAGTTCGGATAGGGATAAACAGATGTGGGCAGCGAGGATATCTTCTGGACATTACCCGTGCAACAAGTGCAACTCGTGTTACACGCTGAAGGTGTGCAATAAGGAGGGCTAGCATTGCAGGCGGCATAATTGGCATTAGCTGCCGGCATAAACAAGCCTGGCAGCATGAGCCCCACAGCAATAAATATGGCCGAGACCACCCTGTTCATTTTTGTTTATCCAAAGTTTTTACATTGTAAAAAAACCAATGCTTCAAGGCAATAACAATACCCACTACTGCTTTTTCTTCAATTCATTGATTTCATCCTGCATGGTGTTGACCTGTGCTTTTAATTCTTTGATGGATTGCAAAAGCACAGCGGTAAATTTGGTATAGTCAACGGACAGGTATTCCTTGTCCCCATATTTACCGGAAGTGACCAGCTCCGGATAGACTTTTTGCAATTCCTGGGCGATGACACCGATAGTCTTCTCACCTTCTTTATGACCCATCGTTGCTGCCAGATGGTTCCATTCATAAGAGACCCCGCGCAACTGGTCAATCATGTTCAAAGCGCCTGTCAATGGCATGATGTTTTGTTTCAACCGCCCGTCTGATTGCGCAGTAACATTACCCGAAGCGTTAATATTGCCGACAACGTCCAGGGTATAAGCAGGAGTTAATTGGTTGATGCCGACATTGCCGGTACTTTGCATTGATACTACCGGACTTGCCCCATTAAATTCGAAGTTGATATGTTCTGTGGGACCGCCTCCAACATTATTGATGATCGTATCCCCATTTGAAGTCGCATTATTGATAAAATCCGTGTACCAATTTCCTGCGAATGATCTTAACCGTATATTTGCATTGTTAGTTTGGTAAACATTAAGCACAGCATCCGGATTCGGCGATCCGATGCCCACATTGCCTGTGTTGATTATTCTCATTGCCTCATTGCCGGGACTTGCTGTTCCTACATCGAACGAAATATACCCGTTTCCATCCTGCATGTTATCAAATAGATTAAGACCGCGCTCGCCACTTGGAAACCTTAATCCCGCTGTGTACGTTCCTCCGCCTGTAAAATTCCAACCAATATACTGGGTGCCACCATTGATCCAGGATTCCTTAATATTTCCATTAACTTCCAAATTTTCCCCCGGAGTCGTCACCCCGATGCCCACGTTGCCGGTGTTTACTATGAGGCCGTAACCTGCAGCAGGGCCATTTCCATTATTATTTATCGCCAAGCCATTATTATTTAAATCCAAATTATAAGAACTACCAGGTTGACCAAGTTCAGGCTGAAACATTACGTCTTGACCGGATTGAAAATATAATGTGCTAGCAGCACCAAGTATCATTTGATTACTACTGTAAATTTTTGGAAAACCAGCAGGGTCATTAAGTAAAATAGCCTCAGCGTAAGCGATTTGTGAATTTATTTCTATTCCATTGCCTTGATTAGTATTGGTGGGAGGGTTTGGTGGTAAATTGTTTGTAAAATTAGCGACATAACCATTGTTTAGTGAAGTACTAGGATATACAACAGACAAAGGAGCGGTTGGCGCCACTCCGATGCCGACATTGCCGCCGGAGCTATTGATGATCAAATCTGTGGCGACGTTATTGGTTGTGTTCCATGACTGAATGATGGCATCAGTACCCGAAACGCCAGGATCGTTGCCTAAATTTAATCCAACACCATTAGTGGAATTTGCAATCTGGGCCGTGCTGTTACCATTTGTCGTGGTTTCACTGATGATCAAAGGATGTTTCCCGTCTACAGCAACCCCAATGCCGACATTGGTTGCCTCTAAAGAATTGTAATTCCCGCTTGGTGAGGGATAGGTGGTTTGCAATGTTATGGTGGATGCGGCATGTACAATGGATGGGATGGATATTACGGCCAGAATTATTCCGAGCAGGAGTTTTTTCATATATTGGGCCCTCTTTCTGGATCCCCGACTAAAACTTTCGGGGATGACAAGCTTAAAACATTCGGGGATGACAGTGTTTACAAGGTTTTGACGACTAAAGTATATCATATAATAAGGAGCCTTCCATGATTTTTACTACATTTTGACTGCTGTTAATTCGAAGTACATGTCACAGTAAGCGTACTGACTCCTGGTGTCGCCGTAGCCGCCGAAGTTGACACGACTTGATAACTTTTAAAACCTAACTGAACCGGCGCATTGCTCGCTGCAAGCCCGGAAGACATTTGGGGCCACATTGTTCCTTTGACCAGCTGGTCGCAGGCGATTTGGTCAATCTGGTTCTGGCCGATATTCAATTGGTTCACGCTCTGGGTCAATATCCCTAAGCTGATGATAACGATGATAAGAGATGTCATCATCACCATAAACAGGATGATGCCGGATTCGTTGTTAAGCTTTTTGAACATTTTTCCCTAACTCTGATAACTGCCGCAGCGCGGGCAGGCGCCCTGTTTTCTTTTAAAATAATCAAAGTACAAGTAACCGCAAAAAGCGCATTGCCTGAAATACTCCCTGTCATTCTCAGACAGAGTACGGCCTCTACCTAGAGTATAATATATCCAGAGGGAAAAAACAACCCCCAGGGCCAAAGTAATTAGAAGGGCCACAATGACGTTAAAGTCCCAAATGATCATAAATTAATTCTGTAATGGATTCCGGCTTTCGCCGGAATGACATAATCTTTACTGTTTTGAAAGCTCCCTGAGTTTGGTCCATTGGTTGAGGTCCGGGGACTTTACGTGGTCAATGGTGAATTGGTCAGCGGACATTTCTGTCCCGCTGCCGGTATCTTCAGCGGGCATTGCTCCCGCGTAAATAAAGGTTGCGGGCAATCTTGGGTTAGGTGCTGAAAAACCCACCCAAACCAGGCTTAGCACTATAAGATGGAAAATAAAAACACAGGAAAAGATTTGGGCAAGATTCGTGCTTGCGCGGGAATGACTAGAGTATTGTGCTGACATTGACTATTGCCCCTGATATGCCGCGGCAGAGGTCCAGGATATCGGCCACACGGCCCATGGAAGCCCGAGGGTCTGCCTTGACCATCAAGGCGTCCCTCCGGTAGCCCCCGCGGGCCAGGAAGCGCCTGAGCTCGTTTAACGTGACCACGTGATTGTTGATATAAATGACGTTCTCACCCGTGACGGTGATCACGATTGATTGTGCCATCCCAGCCGTCGGGGCAACAGAAAAATCCATCTGCACCCCCGAAGGCCTGGCAAAGATCGTCGTGGACATGAGCAATACCGCGATCAGCAAGATAAAATTGATAAAGGCGATGGCTAGTATTGGGTGAAAGATGTTTTTAGACATTGATACTCCGGTGATGTATTTACTAGATCCCCGACAAAAACATTCGGGGATGACAAATTATTTATCATTCAGGAATAATAATATTAAAGAGTCTCTTCTTTTCGATCTAACTCTGATACTGATTGCAAAATTCCGGCTGTTTCGACAATGGTTTGTTCATAAACTGCTTGCACGTCATTGGCACGGCTGGCGGTGAAACTGTAGATGGCAAAACTGATGATCCCGACAGACAGGCCTGCTGAGGTCGTGATCAAGGCCTGCCAAATCCCGGAGGACATGTCCCCTAAACTCAAAGGATTAAGGGCATTGGAACGCATCTGTGCGGCGTGAAACACGACACACAGGCTCGTCGTCGTGCCCAAAAGGCCCAGCAAGGGGGCTGTGTTGACAATGAACGCCAGTAAATTTAACCGCTGTTTTAAAAGATGCACCTCAAAAACCGCCACCTGCTCCATCGAAGTCTTAATAAGGTCGGTTGAAGAACCGAATTTCATGAGCCCGGCTTTACAAATCGGCCCCAGGCCGGTTGGGACCTCTTCACAAATGCCCAACGCGTCCTTCATACGGTTGGCCCGCACAGCCTTAAAAAAAGCAGGTTTAAACTTTTTGATACCCTGGTCGACGGCGCTTAAATATAAAAACCTTTCAATGCCGACACTGATGGCCAACACCGAAAGCAGCAATATCGGCCACATCATGGGGCCGCCTTTTATTAGGATCCACCAGGCGTTGATAAAGGCGACTGTCATTGTTGCGTTCCCCTCCCTTAAAGATTCCGGCTTTCGCCGGAATGACATACATAGTTAAACAATGACGAAAATTTTATAACCCTGTCCGCTTAGATTTTATCCAGTCCAGTCTCTCCTGGGCGAAGGCGGCTTCGGGGGTGTTTAACTGGATGATCTTTTGGTAGGTGACACGGGCAGCTTCCCAGTCTTCACCTTCTTCATAAATTTTAGCGACCCTCAGGTAGGCCTTCACCACCCAAGCCGGTTCATTGGGATAAAGGCCGGGTATCTTTAAATATTCCGCGATGGCATCATCCGTACGGCTCATTATTTCCATGGTATCTGCCAGGTTAAATTGGATCTGGGCGCGGTCAATGGTCCCTTGCTTGGCAGCCAGGGCGTCTTGATAGACATCCAATTCCTTCTCATAATTTTGCATATTACGGTAAAGCTGGCCTAATTTTAAATAAGCCTCCCCCGCATAATCCGGTGCCGTGGCAATGATGCTTTGATAGGCGGCGATGGCGCGGGCAGGATCAAGGTCCTTTGTCATTATCCCGGCGATGGCAAACCTTGTTTTCTCCTTAAGAAAGGTGTCATCGGCGGAAATGGCCTTATACTGCTCGAGCGCCTGGTCAGACTGGCCCTGGATTTCATAAGCCTGGCCCAATTCATAATGGACCTGGTCAATTTGACTGGAGGCAGGGAAATCATCGATGATCGCCTTGTAATAATCAATGGCAGAATCCGCATCGGAATTTTTTAAATAGTATTGGGCCAGCCACAAAAGGGCATTAAATTCCGTATCTGTCTTGGGATATTTATAGACAATCAACTTGAATCTCCTGAGCGCTTCCCTGTCCTGGCCCAAATCAAAAAGGCATTTGG
>Ga0364887_10834_pt1 | contig 11520 bp, 9 predicted proteins | sample ExccelJu500001D4_4_FD_206924 | JGI IMG/M metagenome (GOLD analysis project Ga0364887, IMG submission 206924) | Enriched cells from Trout Bog Lake Hypolimnion, Wisconsin, USA - BchlTB.July23.5000.01.D4 | ecosystem: Environmental > Aquatic > Freshwater > Lake > Hypolimnion/Profundal zone | place...
ATAAAAGCTACCATTCACCAATGCTGACTTTGCAAATACAGTAATAACACCATTTTCCATATACTGAACATTGGTGGACGTGTCCAGTACAAAGATTCTGAATATATCCCCATTACGGGTAGCAGCAGGAGAAGTAAGAAAGTTCTTACCCCAGGCACCTGTAGGGAATAATTGCTGATAAAGATTATCGCCACTGCTGGAACCACAATCAAAGGAAGACCAGGTAGTACTGGAGAATACTGCAATAGGTTTACAACCTCCACTACCTGATGAAATAGATTCCACTAAAGTTCCGGAGATATCGGAATCCTGTAAAAACTCAACCTGGTATACATCACCTGGATTGGTCAGCGTTATCTGATAAGGCGTTTTTGCCGTTCTTAAAGCAGTCCGGCTATTAACAGTCGGGGTAATCTGAACAATAGTATTGGTATCTTTAGCTACAACAGTAATAGTTCCATATCCATAATCACCACTGGCAGTATTGAAATTAGGATAACTGGGTGCTATATATTTTCTGCCCCAAACAGTGGAAGGTAATATTAGTGAAGCACCAGAACGATGCGATTTGATAATATGAGCATAAACCACTACCGGATTGTCGGATACTACATGAATGGCAGCATTCGACGTAATACCATCTTCCTGTGTAAGATATACACTATAATTGGGTGCATCCCCTGCATTATTTGGCCCAAGAAATTTTCTGGTAACAGAATTAGCTGCAACTGTAAAAGGAATAACATTAGCACTTCCAACATAAATTGTTCCGGAAGTAGCCACATCGGAAGTAATATAAATACCCATAGCCGAAGTAGACCCGTCGATATGAGCAGGATAAGTAATCCAGAAATCTTTCCCCTTATTGGAAAAGTCCTGAGCAATAGTATAAGTAGTAATACAAAGCAGAATAATTATACAGTAAAATCTTTCAATACAATTCCGGTACATACCAATATTTAGCAGATGAACTTCAAATTGAAATAAATCGTAATAAGTTAAACTGCAAATTAAGCACAATGTTTAAACACTTGTTTTACCTGTACGTTAAATTAATGCATTAATGTTAAATTGTTGAATAATAACAGTGAGTCAGACTTTATAATATAAAAAAGAATTCCATGAAAAGGGAAAAGAGGTTCAATTTTTAATATTCTATTCCTGAGTAACTTAATAAAGAATATAATATTTCAATATTAAGGAGCCGTAATGACTACTCTTCCTGCGCCATGCCAGGTATGCCGCCATATCTTTTCATTCAGGTCGCTGATGATTACGCCATTGCTGGAAGAAGCATGTACAAATTTATTATTGGTAAGATAAAAGCCTACATGAGTTACACCACTATGTCGCCCTGACTGAAAGAATACAAGATCGCCTTCTTTCAGGTCTTCGTAATTTATATGCTGGCAGGCATCATATTGTTCCTGTGCTGTACGCGGCAATTCAGCTTTGTATAAATCCCTTACCATTGCCTGTGTAAAAGAAGAACAATCTATACAATCTTTAGTCTTGCCACCCATACAATAAGGCGTTCCCCACCATTCGCTGATCTTATTCAGTAGTTTAATGTTCGATAGGCGCTCTACCGTTTCATCCATCATGATGGCGTATTTCAACTGCAATAAACTACATTGTTCAATGTTCCCTTTTACAGCAGTATCTGGTTCCAGCATCTGTTTAGGAACAGGAATACTGGTCTTCTTTTGTTTTGTTGTAGCAGGCTTATGTCTTGACTGGACAACATTGCCCGGAGTAACTTCTATATCTTCAATAAATACAGGTTGTTTGTTGGTATTGGTGGAAGTCTTTCTACCTTTTGAACCATCTTTAGCAGTCAGATTGCCAATTGACTTACATCCGGTGACAGCGGTCATAAGCAGTATGAAACAGCATAAAATAAATATATTAAATTTGAACATCAGCGACAAAGTAAGTCAGATAATTGTATTAACCCAAACTCAAAAGTATAAATGTAGCTATAGCTTTAATCAGATGTGTAAAAAAATGAAGTGACAGTTAGGCTTATACATGCGATATTTGAACCCTATGAAGTGGAAGATATCGCTGTTTATTATTTGTCTGGCTTTCTGTATCATGGCATTTATCAAAGTGCTGAGTCAGCACAATGAACCAAAGCAATGGATTACAGGCCGTCTGGATTCTATACCCGAAACTGCAACTCCCGGCAAGATAAAATCTAAACCTGACAGTGTAACTGCCCCATACAATCTGATATATAATTCAGTTGATTCTATAAAAGCATCAGCCGGTACCAAGTCGGTATTATTCAATTCCAATGGATCAAAGCTATATGCCATGAACCTGGAAGGCTTAAGTGTATATGAATTTGAAAGTGCTACCCGGAAACTAACCCGAACTTTCCGGTTTAAATCAACCAGGGGAAAAGGATGGGATTATGAATTGAGAAAATCAATTCCTTCCTTGCAGGAAAAGCCGGTAGAAGCCTGCCTGAGTCATAACGATAAAATAATATGGGTTTCGTTGCACAATGCAGGAGGAATAGTACCTATTTATCTGGATAGTGTGTATTCTGATAGTTATCAGTGGAACGACACTAATAATACCAAGAAGATTATTATACATAATTATATTAACGCTAAGTACGATTCGGTCATCATGCCATTAGTACACACCGGTCTAACACCTAAAGTAATTGCTAAAACAGGAGATGATAAATTCCTGCTGGTCAGTAACTGGCATTCTAAAACTATCAGTGTTATCAGTATGGATCAGCAAAGTAAAATGGGAACACTGGTAAAGAATATACCGGTATCGGAGATTCCAAGAGGGATAGTGGTGGATGATAAACTACAGAAGACTTATGTGGCCATCATGGGTAGTAGTTATATCAGTGTATTGAATAATAATAGCTGGACAAAAGAAAAGAATATTCCGGTGGCTTCCAATCCACGACATATAGTGATGGATCAGAAAGGAAGGCTGATTGTATCTTTCAATATACTGGGACAAATAGCCTGTATAGATCCTGTGTCGGGGAAAACATTATTCACTGCTTCTACCTCTAAACAACCCAGAACTATTGCTCTTTCTAAGGATGGACAATACCTGTTTGTTACCTGCTATGCAGCCAATAAGATGGAAGTATTTAAAGTGGAAGATAAACAGTTTAGTTTATTGTATTCCTTGCCATGTTTTGGTAAACCGGTGGGAGCGGACGTTGTAGAAACAAAGGAAAAGACAGAAGTGTGGGTATGTAATTATGTAAAGGGGAATATCAAGATATTTTCATTTGATAAGAAGTGAGAACGAAGAATGCATTATACAAACGAAAACGCTTAATACTTTATTTCAATACATTTAATTTGTATGGTAATAAGTATTAAGCGTTTTGCAATATGCGTTAAGCTTCTCCCTATGGGAAAATTCCTAATTCATTATATGTTCTGGCTACTTTATTAATAGCACTTACATAAGCAGCCGTTCTCATATCAGGAATCTCAGGATTGTTGTTCCAGATATCTATAATTTCTCTGGTAGCATCAATCATGGTTTCTTCCAGACCTGAATGAACTAAATCTACTTCATCAGCCCCATGAGCAATGGTTTGTTTATCTTTTTCACTGATGGTTTTACCCGTCATTGATTCCATCTGATTAAGTATCTTAGATTGTACATTTTCAGAAAAACGCTTTTCCATTCTTCCATAACGTACATGGCTAAGGTTCTTTAACCATTCGAAATAACTTACTGTTACACCACCGGCATTCAAGTACATATCAGGAACAACCAGTACACCTTTTTTAGAGAATATTTCATCTGCTTCAGGTGTTAAAGGACCATTTGCAGCTTCAGCAATAATCTTAGCTTTTACCCTTGGTGCATTTTCATGATTAATTACATTTTCCAGTGCAGCAGGAATCAGAATATCGCAATCCAGTTCCAGTGCATCACTGCTCTTTGCAAGATTGGTTGCACCAGGGAAGTTCAGAATAGATCCGGTTGCTTTTCTATGCTGGAAAAGTTCTTCTTCATTAATACCGTCGGCCTTGAAGATAGCACCTTCATATTCAGCAATGGAAACCAGTATTGCACCGTTTTCCCTGAAGAATTTAGCAGAATGATATCCCACATTACCTAGTCCCTGTACCACTACTTTCTTACCGGCAATACCTGTAGTCAGTCCAAGTTTATCCATCATATTTTTCATAGAACAAACTTCTCTGATACCAAAGTATACACCCAGACCAGTAGCTTCTCTTCTTCCGTTTACACCACCCTGACTTACAGGTTTTCCTGTTACACAGCCTGCAGCATCTATATCACCGGGACGTAATGAAGAATAAGTATCCACTATCCAGCTCATTTCTCTTTCGCCTGTTCCGTAATCCGGTGCAGGCACATCAATACCAGGACCTATAAAGTTCTTCTTGGTTAATTCGCTTGTATAACGACGGGTTATTTTCTCCAGTTCATAAGCACTATACTTACGTGGATCAATCTTGATACCGCCTTTAGCTCCACCAAAAGGAACATTTACAATAGCACATTTGTAAGTCATTAAACTGGCCAGTGCCATTACCTCATCCTGATTAACACCCATACTAAATCTGATACCTCCTTTACAAGGCGATTTATGCTGGGAATGCTGAACCCTATAGGCTTCAATAACTTCAATTCTACCGTCATCCATTCTTACCGGGAACTTCATGCTGTAAATACTATTACAAGCTTTAATTTGTTCTAAAAGCCCCTTATCCCAATGGGTAAATTCAGCAGCTTTGTTGAAACTCTTTTCTACACTCTCGAAAAAACTGTAGTGTGTGTTTGACATAACTTTTTTCAATTTATTATTTGGCAATCAATCGTTAGTACACTAACGTTAGTTAGTAAAAATATAGCAGGAATAGTTAACAGAAAAATTTTGTGGAAAATATTTTTGTTAATTACTCTTTTTCAAGATTAGAAATCTTCCTGTCAAGGTTGATTAAATAGATAAATAGCCCCGATAATATGACTAATACTACCAGTACTACAACATATATTTTACCTTCACTAAGCATAAAACCGGCAGGAGCAGGAGAGGGGCTGCTTTGTGCAAACAGATTTGTACTGATAAAACAAACCATTGCAAGTAGTACATATTTTATTAATTTACCCATGATATTTCTTTTCTTTTATTATTTGTAATCTGATTCTTAATGTTGTAATCCATACGCCCAGCAATGTCCATCCAATAACGGCAGGCCAGAAAACAAGTTTCATATGCACGTTCGAATCTTTGGGATTCAAACCCGGATTGCCTTCGCTACCCAATCCTCCCGGATGTAACGATTCGGCCAGTCTTGGCAATATCCATAAGGTAGGAAACAGCATGAAGAAAGCAAAGATGTTGTATACCGAACTGATTCTTGCTTTTTTATCATCGTCGGTAAAACTGCCTCTGAGTACAAAGTAGGCCATGTATATCAATAAAGCAATGGCTGCACCATTTTGTTTAGGATCGCCGCTCCATGGTTTACCCCACTGATAGTTGGCCCATATAGCCCCTGTTGTTAATCCAAGTAATCCGAATACTATTCCGGTACGGGCAAATTCTGCAGAATAGAAATCATTCTTAGGCGAGGGAGATTTCAGAAACTTTACAGCATATACTGCCGATACTATAAACAGTATCATCATGCCAAACCACATAGGTACATGAAAGAACAGATTGCGTATACTTTGTTGCAATGGCACACCCGGGGGATTGGGTACCTTAACCAGGAATCCTGCTATACTGACATATAGCAGAAAAACAATACAGACTAATTTCCACCAGGTAAATTTCATTGTTTATAAAACGCTTTTAATGATAGCAGCAAATGTAGGCGTGTTTTTTAAATTATAGGACAGGTGGATATTTTTATAATAAATAATAGTTTGTAAACCTTTAATTTGCCATAGATAAGCAATTATCTGGTTAGTGCAATTAATAGTAACATCATGCTTAAAGTAGGAATAACCGGCAATATCGGCAGCGGTAAATCATTGATTTGCGATATATTCAGAATATATGGAATACCGGTATACGATGCCGATCTGGAAACAAGATTACTGATGGAAACCAACGAAACTATTATCAGTCTGGTTAAAAAGGAGTTTGGTGAGGAATCGTATATAGATGATAAACTGAACAGAAGTTATTTAGCTAAACTGGTATTTTCCGATTTCCATAAACTTCATTTACTGAATGCTATTACCCATCCTGTGGTGATAGAACATGCTCAGCAATGGATGAATAAACAAACGGCTCCCTATGTTATTAAAGAGGCTGCCCTGATATTTGAATCGGGATCTGCCAAAGGGCTTGATGTGGTGATAGGAATAGAAGCTCCGTACAGTATGCGTATCCAAAGAGTGATTCAGCGCGATGGACTGAGCAGGGAAGAAGTGCTGAAAAGAATGGATAAACAGATAGATCAGGAGATGAAGATGAAACTTTGCGATATGGTGATTCATAACAATAATACTGTATCTCTGATAAAACAGGTGGATGATATGCACAAGAAGCTGATGAGTTATAAAGTAAAGTAGGAGTCAGGAGGTAGGAGTCTACTAACATACAAAAGACACTCAGTATAAAACAAGAGACTCTTCATTTCAATCGAAAAATACTTCGTACTAAACAATAGATAATTAATATTTCATAAGAGATACTTAGTGGCGTTTATTTTACATATTTATCAATTAAAAGACAGTAAATTAAGCAAAAATTTGTTTGTAAGGTTTAAGAGATTGTACAAGAAAAATAGTTAGCGTAGATAACCAAAAAGATTGCAAAAGAAGAACGAAAGATATCATAAGTGAATCAAAAGATTGCATTAATATCCTAAAACTATACGCGTAAAGAATTATCAGTATAATGTCAATAAAAACAGATATTCCAACCTAAAATTAGTCAGTTAAATTCCTATTTAGGGAATTTAGGATTAGTTTATTCAAATATTATGAATATCATTTACTAATGTAAAGTCGAAACCTATATTTTTGCGCCACATTTAACCATAACAAACAACAATCAATATGCGTTCAATAGCTTTCAGAGAGGCTTTAAGAGAGGCCATGTCGGAGGAAATGAGAAGAGACGAAAACGTCTTTTTAATGGGAGAAGAAGTGGCCGAATACAATGGTGCCTACAAAGTAAGTCAGGGAATGCTGGCCGAATTTGGTGCTAAAAGGGTAATCGATACTCCTATTGCCGAGCTTGGCTTTACTGCAATTGCAGTAGGTGCAGCTCAGAACGGCCTGAAACCAATTGTTGAATTCATGACCTGGAACTTTGCAGTTCTTCCACTCGATCAGATATTGAATACAGCTTCTAAAATGCTGGCCATGAGTGGCGGTCAGATTAGTTGTCCAATTGTTTTCAGAGGTGGTAATGGTAGCGCAGGTCAGTTGGGTGCTCAGCATTCTACAGCCTTCGAAAGCCTGTATGCCAACATCCCCGGATTAAAAGTGGTATCTCCTTCCAATGGGTACGATGCCAAAGGTTTGTTGAAACAAGCCATCCGTTACGAACAGGATCCTGTTATCTTCATGGAAAGTGAAGTGATGTACGGCGAAAAATGTGAAGTACCTGAAGAAGAATACTATATACCATTAGGCAAAGCCGATATTAAGAAAGTAGGTAGAGATGTAACTATTGTTTCTTTCAATAAAATGATGAAAGTTGCCCTTGGTGCAGCCGCTGAACTGGAAAAAGAAGGTATCAGTGCCGAAGTAATCGATTTAAGAACTATCCGTCCTTTGGATTGGCCTTGTATACTGGAGAGTATCAAAAAGACCAACCGTTTGGTGATTGTTGAAGAACAATGGCCATTTGCTTCAGTTAGCTCCGAAATTACTTACCGTATTCAGAAAGAAGGGTTCGATTATCTTGATGCACCTATTCGTCGTATCTGTAGTGCCGATGCTCCTATGCACTACGCTGCAAACTTAGCCGCGCTGGCTATCCCCGATGTGGAAAGAACAGTGAAACTTGTGAAGGAAGTAATGTATATGAAGAAGTAATAAGATTTATGCTCTAAAATATACAGATTGATATTGGCTAAAACCAGTTTAATCAAATCATAAAGAAAAAGCCCAACTGATAAGGTTGGGCTTTTTTAATACTTATGGTTAAAAAATCAATTATGAACTTAAGACACATACTTTAAAGTCTCATCTGTATTAAATTCTTAATTTTTGTATTACACAGATACATTAAAGTCTCTCAAAGCGTCATTCAGACTGGTTTTCAGATCAGTAGATGGTTTTCGTTTACCAATAATTAAAGCACAGTTTACATTGTATTCACCCGCATTGAATTTCTTTGGATAACTGCCAGGTATCACTACACTTCGGGCAGGAACAATTCCTCTGTATTCAACTGGTTCATTACCACTTACATCAATGATCTTGGTAGATTGAGTCAATACTACATTGGCTCCCAATACGGCTTCTTTCTCCACTTTTACACCTTCTACTACAATACTTCTGCTACCCAGAAAACAACCATCTTCTATTATCACAGGACTAGCCTGCAAAGGTTCCAGTACACCACCAATCCCTACACCACCACTTAGATGTACATTCTTGCCAATCTGTGCACAACTACCTACAGTAGCCCAGGTATCTACCATAGTACCTTCATCTACATAAGCACCTATGTTTACATAACTTGGCATTAATATAACGCCCTTTGCCAGATAAGCACCATAACGAGCCACAGCATGAGGTACTGCACGAACTCCCAGAGATGCATAGTCTTTCTTCAACAACATCTTATCGTAGAATTCGAAAGGAGGTAGATCCCATGTTTGCATTGGTTGAATACCAAAATACATCAGTATTGCCTGCTTTACCCATTCATTCACAACCCAGCCATTTTCAGATGGCGATGCTGTTCTTAGTTGCCCCTTATCAGTTGCTTCTATAACTTCTTTTACAGCCTGAATATACTTTTCTTCTTTCAGTAAGGCTCTGTTGTTCCAGGCATCCAGTATTAATTCTTTTAGTTCCATTGTTGTTTGTTTATGCAAACTTAATTGCTTTTAGTTAGTTTATAGTCCGTTTAAAAACAGATAGATCAGTTTTGCTATTATTTCATATTCCAGTAAGAATCCATCATGACCAAATAGTGATTTAATGATTTCGACTTTGGCATCTGGTATATTATTCCCAATAAATATCTGTTCTGAAGCAGGGAAAAGTATGTCGCTCTCAATACCTATCACCAGGCATTTCGATTTAATTGATGCAAGAGCAGCCTCTACCGATTCTCTGTCTCTACCAACATTATGTGTATCCATTGTTTTAGAGAGGAAATAATAGCTAAAAGCATTGAACCTTCTAGCCATTTTCTCGCCCTGATATTTCTGATAAGTTTCCGCTCTGAATATTAATTCATCTACCGGCTTATGTTTTGTTTCAGTAGTAACGCCTTGTTGTGCTTCTAAATAAGTATGATAATTACGGTAAGATAAAAGTGCAATAGATCTGGCTACTTTCATACCATTCATACCTGCTTCAGGATTTTTATTTTTCCAGGTAGTATCATTTTCAATACTCATTCTCTGCGATGCATTGAATGCAATTCCCCAGGGGGAATGAAAAGCATTGGTAGCAATAGGAACTATGTATTCAAATAAATCAGTATCCTTAATAGCCCATTCCAGTAACTGTTGTCCACCCATTGAACCTCCAATACCAAGATGTATTTTTCTGATATTCAGATGTTCCTGCAGCAGTTTATAAGCTGTAATCATATCCCTTGTAGTAAACAATGGAAAATCGTGATAAAAGTTGGTGCCGGTAACAGGATTAAAGTCAAGAGGACCAATACTGCCATAACAACTGCCGGGCATATTTACACAGATGATAAAGTATTTTTCAGGAGTAAAGAATTTATCTACTCCTACTAATCCATGCCACCATTCTTTAGCATTACTATTGGCAGATAAAGCATGAAAAACCCATACTATATTATTATGTTCTGCATTAATATTGCCAAATGTGGAATATTCAAGATGAAAACCTTTTATTATTTTACCACTTTCCAGCAGAAAGTCTTTATCGTATTTATATATCTGATTGGTCAATGTAGTAGATAGTTTGACTGATTAATTAAATGTAAAACCCTGTATTTGATTTAAGTATTCCCGATGGGAGTGAAGATGTAATGTTTGCCCTAAGGCATACACTTAATAGTAGTACAACAAAAATGGGTATTAAAATGAGCCATTAATAGTTTCATATCATTTAATTCGGTGCAAATATAAAGTCAACAGTGATAAACAGCTAAAAATAATCACACTCTTTTTGTAGAGATACCTTATTGCGAAAGCTTATTTACTTCTGATTGCAACTACAGGATCCATCCTTGCGGCCATTAATGCAGGTATTATTCCTGAAATAATACCAAGTATAATACATACAGAAAAAGCTAATCCAATAATATTAGGTGCAATATAAATAGCAAATGGCAACATACTGGATAGTACTAATGCCAGTATCCAAACAAGTAATAAACCTAATAAACCACCGAAAGTGCAAAGCAAAGAACTTTCGAGTAAAAACTCGGTAAGGATCACACTTTTTTTAGCTCCAAGGGCTTTCTTTAAACCTATCTGACTGGTTCTTTCCCTAACGGTAACAAACATAATGTTTGCAACGCCAAAAGCTCCTACCAGTAAACTAAGTCCGGCAATAAACCAACCTGCCATATTCACCACACCAAAGAATTCTTCGGTCTTTTCGCTGAACTTATTTAAATCGTTTAATGCAAAGTTGTCCTCAGCAGTTGGGCTTAATCTTCTTATCTGACGCATGATACCTCTCAACTGATCAATCAATACAGTAGATTTTACATCATCTTTTGCTTGCGCAATGATCAGATTCTGCCCAGAATTATCAGGATTGAACATGGTGGCATAAAAACGGTAACTGATAATCATGCAATCATCAAAAGCAAATCCATCAAGAATATTTTTGCCCTGTTTGCTGATTACCCCAACTATTATAGCCTGTTTATGATTAAGGGTAATACTTTTACCAACGGCTCTTTCAGCATTTCCGAAAATCTTTTCGGCATTAGTATATCCTATTACGCAAACCGGTTGTTCATTCTGAAACTCAGATTCATTAAGATATCTGCCATAACCAATTGTAAGATTTTGTATTTTATAGAAATCTTCAGAGATGCCATAAAGATTTACATTCTCCAAAGCGTTATTCTTATATTCTACTGTAACATTCGCAGGAACAAAATAGGATATGTTTTTAGTTAGCGTTGAATTGTCTTTCAGAATCATCATTTCGCGGTATTTATTGTTTGGCCGCTTAACATATTTCCACCATGGATAATTATTGCCTCCACCATCAGAATAATCAAATTTATCAATCCAGATGGAGTTACTTCCCAATGATTGAATTTCACCCTGAACTTTTCTTTTCATACTATCAAGGGTAGATAAAACACCTATGATACAAAAGATACCAATAGTGATTCCAAGTAAA
>Ga0364887_10835_pt1 | contig 11518 bp, 9 predicted proteins | sample ExccelJu500001D4_4_FD_206924 | JGI IMG/M metagenome (GOLD analysis project Ga0364887, IMG submission 206924) | Enriched cells from Trout Bog Lake Hypolimnion, Wisconsin, USA - BchlTB.July23.5000.01.D4 | ecosystem: Environmental > Aquatic > Freshwater > Lake > Hypolimnion/Profundal zone | place...
CAGATTCCCGCGATTGCAAATGCGAATGGTGCTGTTCAGCCGCCATTCGGCAACATGTCACGGAACCCTGGGCGCACTCCGGCTTTGTATCAGACCGACATCAATCACACGAATCTCTATCTACCGTCAACAATCTCCGGCACGCAGCCCGCGAACGCGACGACAGTCAACAATGCAAGCGGAGGTGGCCAGATCACGAGTACGTTTACGCCCAGAGTAATTCAGTTTGCTCTCAAGATTATCTATTAACATTAACCACGAAGATCCGATGCGTGCCGGTTACTGGTTAGCCGGCACGCATTTTTTTGATACCTAGTCACGGAATTAAGTGCCTGTAACACTGACTTAATAAGGATGACGATTTTTAGCCGTACGTTTGCATTCGGTTGACGTTCTATTCGCAATCCGGGGCCATCATCGTAGCAAGATGCCGCACGAGATCCGAAGCCTTCCTCTCAAGCTGACCTTCAGTTCCACTTCTTCGGTGGGATTCTCTCATCCAGTGGTTGCACCGTCTTTCCCCCAGCATTTTGCGCCGGTCAAGCCGTCCATACATGCGGAGGTGGGCCGGTATCGGCTTAGACTTGCCGAAAGTCTTGAAGATAGGGATGCAGCGTGCCGGCTGCGTTTCAAGGTCTTCAATATTGAATTGCGCGAGGGGCTTGAAAGCTCCTATGAGACTGGGCTGGACACCGATCAATTTGATCTTGTTTGCGACCACTTGCTGGTTGAGGACAAGCAGGACCGGCGAGTTGTCGGGACATATCGCATGCAGTCCGGCATTACCGCCGCTGCAAACTTTGGATATTACTCCGAGCAGGAGTTTGATCTTTCTGCCTACGAGTCGTTGCGTGCGGATATTCTTGAGTTGGGTCGAGCTTCGATTGACAGGGAGCATCGAACGCCTGAAGTGTTGACGCTGTTGTGGAGAGGCATAGCTCAATACGCCTCGAATATGGGCCTGCGCTATCTGCTTGGCTGCTCATCAATTAATTCGATGGATCCAGCATTAGGGTTGCGAATGTATCGCGAGCTGGAACGCTACCGGGTACCCGCTGAACTGGCGACTGAACCCACGCCAGGTTATGTATGCCCTGAGAGACAGATAGAGGAAGTTCCGCAGATCGGAATGGATGCGGAGGTCGGGCGGGAAACACCGCAAGCAAGTACCGTGTCCATGGTTCCCAAACTGCTTAAGACCTATCTTGCTATTGGTTGCCGCATTGGTGGGCCGCCAGCATGGGATCGCGAGTTTGGCACCATTGACTTCTTAACGTTTCTCGACTTGAAACTGGTAAGTTCAGCGGTGCGCAATCGCTTTCTGGCGCCACTATCGCAATGAACATCCGGGCTATCCGTCGCTTGATCGCATTGGGACTCGTGCTGCTGCTCTGCGGAAACTTACGCTGCATCGCCGCGCCCTGTGGGGACACGCCACTGGCAAGCAGATGATGGCTGCGATGGGCATTCGGTATAAGGTAAGTGGCAAGTTTCCGCAGAGCGGCCTTCTGATCTCAAACCATCTGAGTTATCTGGATGTTCTTGTCTACGGCTCAATTGTGCCGTGTTTTTTTGTTTCAAAGTCCGAAGTTTCACGGTGGCCGTTTTTTGGATGGATGTCTCGCGCGGGGGGAACGATCTATGTTGAGCGATCTGGGCGGGCCAATGTGGAAACGGTATCCCAGCAGATGGCGGAACGGTTTCATTTGCCGGTGATGGTGCTTCTGTTTCCGGAGGGGACGAGTACGGATGGAAGCCAGATGTTGCAGTTTCGGTCGCGGCTTTTCACGCCTGCAATCGCGGCAGGTGTGCCTGTGACACCGGCGGCAATTAGATATGCGGCCGAAGACGGTACCCCGGAGCGAGAGTTCTGCTGGTTTGGGGACGCCAAATTCCTGCCTCATCTGCTGAAGACGCTGGGTGGATCGAGTTTCACGGCAGAGGTCCGTTTTGGCGAGCCGAACGGATACACAGAGCGCCGATCGGCTGCTGCTTCCGCGTACGCTGAAGTGGCCGCGCTGCGCCACGCTCTCGGGGGAGTTACAAGTGGGATAAGCAAAGATGCCGCGGTTTCAGGCCGGGGAATTGGCGATGAATCCGATCCAATGCTTACGAATCTCGGAACCGGCAACAACTGTAATTGAATTCCCGGCCACGAATCGATCATCGATTTCTTTCTCTATCAACCGAAAGTGAAGGGGAAACGAGCCGAATTGCCAGGCAGGAACCTGTCAAACAGGGGAAACTTTGGCTGGGGTCTTATGTGATTCCCGATACAAGAGATTTTGGGCTGGGCGGAGATATAGTGGTTCGGCTACACTTCCCACGATCCGGTGCAACGTGTGCGCCGGGCGACTGTGTGGATTGTTGGTGGAGTCCAGCCCGGAAGAATGGTTAAGGAGAAGTTGAGATGAAGATGCGATCTTTGCTCCATAGCGCCGCAATCGCGGTGCTTTTTGTGTCGGCTACAGTTTCAATGGCGCAAGCCGGGAAGCTCCGGGCGGGCGCGGCGAAGGTGGACGTTTCACCCACGCCAAGTATGTTTCCGTTTACGAATATGCAGACCTATGGCAGTTTGCACGATCCGCTATTTGTGAGGGCGCTGGTACTGGACAACGGGACGACGAAGCTGGCTCTGGTAAGCTGCGACAGCATTCACCTTCCGTTTGGTGACGAGTTAGTGAAGGCCGTGACGGATGAACTGAAGATTCCCGCGACGCAGGTAATCATCAGCGCGACGCATGATCATAATTCCCCGGCCGGCGCGGGCGGGTTTGGGTTGAAGTCCGGGGGGGACAAGAATCCCTACTTTGACATTTTGAAGAAGGGCATTGTGGATGCAGTGCACCAGGCGAATGCCGGGCTGCAGCCGGCACGCATCGGGTTTGGCACGGGCAAGGCATATATCAACACCAATCGCGATGAAAAAATCGGCGAAGGCTACCACATGGGCTATAACCCAGAAGGACCTTCGGACAAGACCGTGGCGGTTCTTCTGGTGACTAAGCCCACTGGAGAGCCCATTGCAATTTATGCGAACTATGCGGTTCACTCGGTCGTGATGTATCGCACGCATACCAAGGATGGCCAGGTGCAGGTAACGGGCGATCTTGGCGGTGCTGCATCAGCATACATTGAGGATCATTTCAAGGGAGCAGTAGGCTTGTGGACCATGGCTGCGGCAGGGGATCAGAATCCGCTATTCATGGCTAACTACAACCAGGACGCGCCCGATGTGGTGGATGAGGGCCCCGGTGGATTTGTGGTTCTGGATGAACTTTCGCGCCGCGTTGGCGAGGAAATTGTGCGTGTAACGAAGAACATTCAGAACACGACCGACAAGGCTGTGCTTTGGGGTGGCGCGACGAGCGTGACGTGCCCTGGGCAGCAGCGCGCTGAGCCTCCAGCGCCGGGCGTCCCGCAAGCGGGATGGCGTGGACCTGCACATGTCGCTATGGTGGATGGAAAGCCAGTGACGATTCCGCTGCAGTTGTTCATGGTGAACGACATTGCACTGACTGCTGTTTCCGGTGAGGTTTTCACGGAGATTGGCGAGCATGTGAAGCATGACTCGATTTTTGATCGGAGCTTCATGGTGACGATGTTGACCAATGGAATCGGCTACATTCCGACGGACAAGGCGTATCTGTGGCCTTCGGAAAAGGCGATCACGAATGCGATCAAGCCTGGATGCTCGGAACCCGCGATTGTTGGGGGCTTTGTTCAACTGGAGAAGAGCTACCTTCCGATCTGGCAGGCGGCGCAGTAGTAGATTGCAGCAGCAGGAAGCGATAGCGCGCCGGGTCTCACCGCTGGATTGGGTGATACCCGGCGCTACAAATGATTAGAAAGATAGAGAAACGCCCTCAGCCAATTCAAAGACACAGCTCCTGATTAGATCTGTTGGCGTCAAGTGGTTGATTATTTGGGCAGCAGTTCTAAATGGGAGGTGCTTTCCCCGTGACAAGCGTATTGATGAAGCTATGCCATGAGGGGAACAGGACGTAGGCAGTGATGGTGTGTAGGTCCTGAAAGAATCGTGCACGCGCCCCGACAGCCTCGCGGGCTTGTTTCCAGAGGGTTTCCAGGCAGTCGCAGGCGGTGTGGAAGGCGAAGGCCAGCAAGTTCATGGCGGCGAAGGTTCGGGCCAGATACTTCTTTCCATGCCCGAAGTTGTGAGCCAGGTTATAGCCGTTGTTTTTCAGCACGTTGAAGCTTTCGTTCTCGATCTTCCAACGAGCCCTCGCGCAGGCGGCAACCTCGACCACGTCGTTCGCGGTCAGTGGCAAGCTGGTCACGAAGGCGCCATCGTAGGTGGTTTTCCCCGTTTCATCTGTGATGGTGACCCCCAGCCAGTTAACCGTGAGCGCATCCTTGCCGTCGCGCAGCGGAACCGCTTCGATCCAGCGGTAGCGATAGGTCAGGCTGCGCTTGCCGGGTCTGCGCTCGGTCACCGTGCGCTGGTCCAGCGGCGCTCCATCCACATACTCAAACAGCGTCTTGTGGCCGTCCCTCTTGCAAACGAACAGAAAATCCGCGCCCGTTGCGAGTACGGCTTCGGCCAGCGATTGGCAACTGAATAGCGCATCGCCCAGATAGACCGGGCGCAAGTGCTGGACTCGCTTGCCATGCGCGCTCAGCCAGCGTTTGGCTGCGTTGCGCTCGCAATCCTGCTTCTCGGCTCCATCCTGCGGCGCGATGAACTCCGGCATCAGCGGCAGCACCATGTTGTGGCCGGGAGCAACGATCATGGCCGCCAGCATGGCATGATAATGCTCTGTCTTCCCGTTGGCTCGCTTGCGCGTAAGACACTGCGGGCAACTCAGTTTTTGCGAACAGAAATACTCCGTGCCATCGAGGGCCACCAACGTCCGCCCCGCCAGCCGCTGAAACGCCTTTAAGCCATCGCGCTGCAGCAGTTGCTCGATAACCTGGTCGAAGCAGGGCTGCAAGGCCTCCGGGGAGACCGGGTCCAGCATCAGGCGAATGTAGTTGTCGGTCGGTATCTTCTTCATGCCGAATAGCGTATGGCAATTGGATGTACCGTGCCCTTGCTCCAGCCGCCGCTGATGGGACAAAAACGATTCACTCTGCATGAAAAACAAGGAAAACGCCGAAAGCCCAATATCCGCCATCGAGTAGCCCACATCCGTGCTGCGCCGTGCATCGGAAAAGCCCGCACAAACGCAACGCAATCCCTCCAAGAGCGACTCCAATATCTCCATACCTCAACACAGCACAGTTCGTCGCTTCGGCAAATAGCTACTTGGGTTCACATTTTCATTTAGAACTGCTGCTATGGGATAGAGAGCGGGTGCGCTGAAAGTGTCGCTCCTGTACACTGGATAGTTCCGTGCATGTTTTCGGATATTTCTAATTCCGAAGGGTGCGGAGCGCTGTGGATGGTCGGTTTTTGCGACATTTGCGGCGCTTGATCGGATCAATCCAACGCTACCGTGAGAATTGCAGCAAGGCCATGAAAACGAGAATCCCAGTCGGAATCCTTGGCGCCACCGGAATGGTGGGTCAGCGCTACATTCAGCTTCTTGAGAACCATCCCTGGTTTGAGATCGCGTGGCTTGCGGCCAGCGACCGCTCCAGCGGCAAGCCTTATGGCGAGGCCGCCAAGTGGCGGCTGGACACTCCGCTGCCGGAGCGAATCGCCAAGATGGTGGTTGCTCCGGCGGAGCCTGAAGGCGCACCCAGGGTGATCTTCTCCTCGATCGACACGGGCATTGCCCGCGAGATGGAGCCGAAGTTTGCCGCGGCCGGTTGTGCGCTGCTGTCGAACTCGAGCGCGTTCCGGATGACGCCGAATGTGCCGCTGGTGATTCCCGAGGTGAACGCGGAGCATCTGCACCTGATTGAGGAGCAGCCGTGGCGCAAGGAGTCGGGCGGGTACATTGTTACGAATCCCAACTGCTCAACCATTGGTCTGGTGATGGCGCTGAAGCCAATCCAGGAGCGATTTGGCATTGAGAAGATTTTTGTAACTACGATGCAGGCCGTCAGCGGCGCCGGCTATCCGGGCGTGGCTTCGATGGACATTCTGGACAACGTGGTGCCCTTCATCGGCGGCGAAGAAGAGAAGATGGAAGCCGAAACGCTGAAGTTGCTGGGCAAGTTGGAAGGGCACGGTGTGACTCCGCTTGCGGCAGGGATGACGGCGCATTGCAACCGCGTTCCAGTGGTGGATGGACACACGGAGTGCGTGTCGATGCAGTTGAGCAAGAAGGCGACGCAGGAAGAGATTCTGGCGGCGTGGGCGGAGTTTGCTCCGCTGGCCAATCTGGATTTGCCAACGGCTCCGGCAGTTCCTGTGCAGTGGTCGTCGCTGCCCGACCGTCCTCAGCCGAGGCTGGACCGCAATCGCGGCAACGGCATGGCGGTGACGGTGGGTCGTTTGCGCCCCTGCAATTTGCTGGACTGGAAGTTTGTGCTTCTCTCGCACAACACGGTACGCGGCGCGGCAGGAGCCACGATTCTGAACGCCGAGTTGCTGCAAAGTCTCGGCAAGCTCGAACAGGTAGTTGCTGCCGCTTCGCAGGCATAAAACCGCCGCCCAAGCCGGCTACATAGGATCGGAAGTTCGCATGAATCTGGTAGTGATGAAGTTTGGCGGCACGTCGGTGGAAGATCCGGCAGCCATCGGGCGCACCGCAGCCATAGTGGCCGGGCGTGTAGCACTGGGCAAGAGTCCCGTGGTGGTAGTGAGCGCCATGGCCAAGGTGACGGATCAGTTGCTCCGGGCGGCCGACTGCGCATCCAAAGGCGATCGCACCGGGGCCTTGGCCATCAGCTCGCGGCTGCGTTCGCGGCATCGCGATACGGCTGCTGCACTGGTCAAGGACCCGTTGGCTTGCTCCGCGCTGCAAAAGCTGATTGATGAAAAGTTTGATGCGCTGGACGAGGTGCTGCGCGGACTGGCGGCGATTCTCGAACTGACGCCGCGCATCTCCGACTTGATTGTGAGCTACGGCGAGCGGATATCGAGCCGCATTGTTGCGGCAGCATTCGGCGAGTTGGGAATCAATGCGGCGCATGTGGATGCGCGCGAGATCATCGTGACCGACTCGCAGTTTCAGAAGGCTGTTCCGCAGGACGACATCATTGAGCGACGCGCAACAGAGAAGCTGTTGCCGCTGCTGAACGAAGGCAAAGTTCCTGTGATGGGCGGCTTCATTGCTTCCAACGAAGCGGGCATTACGACTACACTCGGCCGCGGCGGCTCGGACTTTACGGGCGCTCTTGTTGGTGGCGCGATTACTGCCGAGGCAATCGAAATATGGACGGACGTGGACGGCATCATGACGGCCGATCCGCGCGTGTGTCCGGATGCACTTCGGGTGAAGGTGATCAGCTTTGAAGAAGCTGCTGAGCTGGCCTACTTTGGCGCCAAGGTGCTGCATCCGGCAACGATTCTTCCGGCGGTGAAGAAAAACATTCCCGTGCTGGTGTTGAATAGCCGCAATGCGACCTGCGAGGGCACGCGCATCATCTCGCTGGCGCCGCATTGCAAGAGCCCGTTCAAGTCGATTGCGGTGAAGAAGAAGCTGAGCATCATCGATGTGGTGGCGAGCCGCATGTTGATGACGCATGGCTATCTGAGCGAGATCTTCGCGATCTTCGACAAGCACAAGTGCCCGGTAGACATGGTTTCGACGAGCGAGGTTTCTGTATCGTTGACGGTGGACTCGAACAGCAGCTTGCCGGAGATTGCGGCTGACCTGAGCAAGCACGCCGACGTGAAGTACGAAGGCAAGAAGGCGCTGGTGTGCCTGGTGGGCGAGGATATTCGCGGTCAGAACGGCATTGCCGGCAGCGTGTTCAGCGCCGTCAAACACATTAACGTGCGCATGATTTCGCAAGGCGCGAGCGAGATCAATATGAGCTTCATGATTGAAGAGGACGATGCGGAAGAGGCTGTGCGGTCATTGCACGCGGCGTTCTTCCAGGAGCCGGACCCGGCGATCTTTGATGTGGAAGCGCGCAAACAGATTACAGGGAACAGTGCACCGTGAACAGTGCTTCGCACCTGTGTTGCTATTGCGGCTGCGGTTGGTTTTAACTGACCACTGCGCACTGTTCACTGACCACTGTTCCGAAGGAACTTATGCTGATTCTTGTGTTGGGTAGAGGGAAGACCGGATCGCTGGTAGCGGAAGTGGCGCGGGAGCGTGGGCACAGCGTTCGCTCGCTGGACATTGAAGAGAACCGTCATGCGGCGGCGCTGACTGCGCCCAACCTGGCTGGCGTTGACGTGGTGATTGACTTCACCGCGCCTGAGGCCGCGGTTGAAAACATTCGCGCGGTGATGTCACTTGGCGGCCATATTGTTGTGGGCACTACGGGCTGGTATGCGCAACTGAACGACCTGAAGGCACTGGCGATGAAGCGCAGCGGCGGGTTGCTCTACGGGACGAATTTTTCGATTGGGGTGCAGAAGCTGTTCCGGTTGACGGCGGAGTTGGCGCAGCTTGAGGGCTATACGTTTTCAATCGACGAGACGCACCATACGTCGAAGCTGGACGCTCCGTCGGGGACGGCGCTTACGCTGAAGGAGATCATCCAGGCGGCGCATCCGGGGGTAGAGATTGAAGTGACTTCGCACCGGATTGGGGATGCGAAGGGCGAGCACATTGTCCGCGCTACGAGTGAGCATGATGTGCTGGAGTTGAGGCATGATGCGAACAGCCGTCGCGGTTTTGCGCTGGGCGCGGTGCGTGGGGCGGAGTGGCTGGCTGGGAAGAGCGGGGCCTGGGAGTTCCGGGAGATCTTTCCGCAGCTTTAGAGCAGTTCCCGAATTACCGTCGCCTTTCGAGTAGTGTGCAGGGTGGCGTTTTCTTAAGGAAAACGCCACTTGAACCCGTACCTTCGGTCTACATCAATTCGGGAACTGCTTTAGGGGCCGAAGTGGTTACAAATTTGGCAGAAAATCGCCTATCTTTGTCTTAAATGCGCGATTTTTGGCAGAAAATGTCCTTTTTGTGTCATAAACTGCCTATTTTTGTCCGCCGCATTTTTTCTGACGCTTATCTGGTGAGTAGGCCCAGGGGATTTCACCCCGAGCCTCTCGCAGAACCGTGCGTAAATCTCTCGATTTACACGGCTCCCATTACCCAACCTTATTTCCGACAACACTCCAGTGGTGAAACATCCGTGGGGATTCGTTCTTCATCCGGCGGAGCCAGTCCACACTGCGCCGCTTGCGCCGCAACAGCGTCGTGTACTTGCGTCTTGCCCACTGCTCAAGCCTTTGGTCGATATACCGATAGAGCTTGTGCATCGCCGTCCGATAAAACGCCCCGTAGTAATTCCACCAGCCGCGTATCGCCGGATTGCATTGCTGCGCCAGTTCGGCCAGTGTCGCCGATGTCTGACGATGGATGCGCCAGCCTCGCACCGCCCTCCGCATGCGCTTCATGGCATCGGCACTCACTCCCGGCAGAAAACTGGTGAATAGCCGGTTCTGAGCGCCTCTTGCCTTCCTCGGTCGAAACGTAAAACCAAGGAACGTGAAGTCCACCTGCGGGTAGGTTGCGGTACGGTGACTGTCCTTGCAATACACCACCTTCGACTTCTCCGGATGCAGCGTCAACCCGCATTCCGCCAGCCGCCGTGCAATGGACCGCATCAGTTCTTCGGCCTGCTCCCGGCTGCGGCAATGGACCACCGCGTCGTCGGCATACCGTGCAAACGGGCATAACGGATTGGTGCGCTGCATCCAGGCATCGAACGTGTAGTGCATGAACAAATTCATCAAGATCGGCGAGACCACTCCGCCTTGCGGCGTACCGCGCTCCCTCGCCAGCCTTTCCCCGTCCGCAGTCTCAAACGGCGCCCTAAGCCACCGCTCGATATACAGCCGAATCCAGCTGTCCTTGATGTGGCTGTCGACCGCCTTCATCAAGAGACCATGATCAATCTGATCGAAGGCCGCCTTGATGTCAAACTCCACCACCCAGTCGTATTGCCAGCACCGCTTTCTGGTGACAGCAATCGCCTGTTTCGCCGAACGCCCTGGCCGGTATCCATACGAGTCTGGATGGAAGATCGGATCGAGTATCGGTTCGATGGCGCGCTTGACCACGGTCTGCGCAATGCGGTCCGCTACGGTCGGAATACCCAGCTTCCTCGTGCCGCCCTTTGCCTTCGGAATCTCCACTTGCTTGACCGGCGGCGGCAGATACGACCCCGACGACATCCGGTTCCACAGCTTGTACAGATTCCTCGACAGGTTCTGGTCGAACATCGCGATGGTTTCCTCGTCGATGCCCGCAGCACCACGGTTGGCCTTGACCTGCCGGTATGCCTCCCATACCGCCCGCTTCGCAATGACAAAAGATTTCGTCGATGTCATGTCACTCATCCCCGCAAAACGGGTTGGTGACACTCGTCAACCGGATAACTCTGCCCCTTCGCTCCACTCCCATTACAGGAGCCTCCACGCTACTACGAGCAGCCCCGCCCCTCGCTCTGGCATCGGTATTCTTCCTCGTGGTGTCTGCCACTTGTCATTTCCCTTTCCATCCAGAGCAAAGTTCTCACGTTCCGTACCAAAGCCTGTATCGAGTTCATGCCGCCTATACACCGGCTGCCGCCAGGACCGTAAACAGGTTCCTTCCCGGCTCATCCTGGAACATATGCACGGCTCCAGTTTCGACAGCGCCTAAGAAATTAACGATGCGTCATCGGACGGTTTGCTTTCGCTCATCTCCTCGATACGTACCTGCCATCTTTCCGATGACTTTTCCCCGGTCGTTCACCACCACGTCTTTTCAAACGCAGCAGCACCGGGCGGTTTGAAGCCAACTCCTGCAAGCCGACTTCGGGAGGCCGTCTCCCATCTTCGGTACAGCATCAAAAGCTCTCGCTTTTGTTCGTGACACACTGCATATAATTTCCCCCAACAAGCGCACACTGGAAACATGCAACATCTCTACCCAATCCCGTGCCTCGCCCCCTCCGCGCAGATCGTGAGACCCTCAGTGTCCCAAGCAGCCCCTACACAGTCCCAGGCGCCTCGGATTGTACTTTTCAAAAAAAAGGTTTTTCAGTACGCCAGTATGCCACCCTTCAAAGCCTTCACTTTCAACCACATACCCCCATTTTTATCAATTCCGCGCCTCCTGCCCAACCACCAGGAAACGCCGCCAAAGACTGCTGCAATCAATTGAAAATAAACATCTTGCAGGTAAATTCACAATCGCTGGCCAGCCTGCGAAAATGGACATTTTTTGACACAAAAAGGACTTTTTTTGCCAAATTCGACCGATCTATGACAAGAAACGCGCGATCTTGTACAAAAATGGACCGCTTTCAGACCCCATAGCGCACTTATATTCCGGCCCAGTCCGAAGCGCTCAAAATTGCACACCTCTGCAGCCACAATCGAAAATAGCCGAGCAAAAATGATCGGTTTACCGGAATCTGTGAAACAATCCTTAGATGGCTCAGTTTCCCAGAATCATTCAGGGCGGGATGGGTATAGGCGTCTCCAATTGGCGTCTGGCTCAGG
>Ga0364887_10845_pt1 | contig 11454 bp, 11 predicted proteins | sample ExccelJu500001D4_4_FD_206924 | JGI IMG/M metagenome (GOLD analysis project Ga0364887, IMG submission 206924) | Enriched cells from Trout Bog Lake Hypolimnion, Wisconsin, USA - BchlTB.July23.5000.01.D4 | ecosystem: Environmental > Aquatic > Freshwater > Lake > Hypolimnion/Profundal zone | place...
CTTCGCACTTCGTTCTCCAATTGTGTGCCATCAGGGTTTGAATCTGGGAGCTGCCTGAATAGGGGAATCCCTTGCTGACATTACTTATTTCAGAACCGATATTATAGTTTTGTCGTATGAAAAATCGGATTATTTTTTTTGCAGCTTGTTTATTGGCAATTGGTGCAAAAGGTAGGCAAACAGGTGGAACAGCTGATACGCTTTCTTTTACCGTGGCCGGACATATCAATGCAGATACTGGTACTGTTTGGCTCAGGCCAATAAATAATGATCGCGGTTATTACCCCTTCCAGACCGACATAAAAGTTCCCGTTTCAAATGGGAATTTCATCCTCACAGGAAAACTTTATTGCCCCACAGCCTATATGGTGAAATATGGAGGAGGTGATGGAAAATTATCTGCCGAATTCATCCTTGATCCCGGCTTTCAAACATTATCCTACAATATTGATTCGCCACTAAGCCAGCCCAGGGTTAATAATAAAACAATGAAGGAATGGGCAAGGGATTATGAACCAATATATGATGGAGTGACAAAAGAATGGTATAGCCTGGCAGCTACTAAAGATAGCCTTGGAATTGTTTATAATCACCATCTTCCTGATTCAGTCTCAGCAAACCTATTGAGCCGAACAGAGGTGATTAGAAACAAGGCGAATGCCGCCTTACTTGACTACACAAAAGCGCATCCTGATTCCTACATTGTTCTTTGGCGCCTTATTGAAGTGACAGCCTATATAGATAAACCGATATTTTACAGTATTTATGACGAATTATCTCCCTCAATAAAACTGGCCCCACCTGCAAAAACTCTGGGACAAAAACTTAAAGCAAAAAAAGATACACATACCCGCTGATATAATTTAACTCATTTCGCTGGCCCGGTCTGTTGGACCCCCTTGCACAATATTTGCAAAATTTAATACAGCCGATAATTTTTTATAACGCACAATTACCAAATAAAAAAGCGAAGCGCCGGCGCTTTTACGCTCTCTGCACTTCGCTCTCCATTTGTGGGCCCACTCGGGTTTGAACCAAGGACCCCCTGATTATGAGTCAGGAAATTGCCTCTATTAAGTAATTGATAATCAATAAGTTAAGACCTGATATGCTTTTCTTGTCGAACATTTGTAAAACAAGTACCTCACTGGTTAAGAAATAATTACAGTGTAAAGATAGAACAATATTTAGGCTTTCAATGACCCTGGGTATCCTTAATGGGTAATATTGGAATTTCAATTAATTTAAGGCTGATTTAGGGCGTTGTTTGTTATTAGGCTCTTATATACTGCTTTGTATATATCATGCCGCAAATAGGCTAAAAACACCTAATATAAGCATTTTTGCCTTTCTGTATTTCCATGTTTGTTGCCTGATAGGTTAAACCAATTAAAGCCTTAACTCAAACCCTGGGGTATATAGTAGAATTAATTGCAATATAGGTTAATAACCTCAGGCAGGTATTGGAATGTAATATCCGCGACCCACCCGAGGTATTTCAATAATAATGACTGCCAAATTTGATTTTCAGGGGACTTTGAGATTGAAGAGAGGTAGTCCGTCTCAAAAATAACCAGCTTAGATAGAACATAGTATTGTGCACATACATACATTCCCGATTCACTGTAAACAAAATACAACATAACTCTCATGCGATGCATTAAACCTTTGCTATTAGAAATTGGATACAATGCGGAAATTCTTATGGAAATAGGCCCCTTCACCAATCAGGTAAATAAGCTAATCCCGTTCTCCCGCTGTAACCTCCTCTACAAAAACAAAAGAACCCTTTTTAAACCGACCTGCATTCTCAATACATTGCACCTTGAATGGTGTATATAAGAGTTTGATTTGGCCACGACTGTTTACAATGAGTATGCTTGTGGAATCGCAATATTTTACTGAATAACTACTGGCCATAGTGTGGAATGCACAGTAGAATTACTGGGCTAATTTTAGTGGTGATCAATTGAGGTACCAGCAGGTGTTCTTTTGCTTAATGGCATCCTGCAATACATTTACCAGTTGGAAAGCATTTACGCTCCTATCAAGGAAAGTATCAATGTAACTGCTCTTATTGGCACCTGTAAACAAGTTGAATAACCGCCATAGGTTTAAATTGCCCTCCTCACTTCTGCAAAATGCCTTATCACGGTAATAATCATTGCAGATTGTGTTCAACTGGCTTTCTCCAAACATCAATTCAGGGATATTAAGCTGTAAACTTTCAGGAAGATACCTGTACATCCTGCACCTGCCGATAAGCTGGGCAAATTGCTGTTCCGTCAATTCATAATTGCATAAGTCCTTAAATTGGTCTGCCATTTGTACTGCGTTGAAATCCTGTAGCATCATCCTTATGGCGTTTTTCAGCATTTCCAGGTTTTTTACTTTGAGTGAGGCAATCAATCCATCAGTGGATACGCACATATTGGTACATACCGTGTTTTTGAACCCAACAAAGATTTTGAAATGCTGGTCTGCACCCAATTTATTATATAGGTTATCCAGATTGTAGGATTTTACCCCGCCAATAGTCAAATTGAGCCTGTTGCCACCAATTTCAGTATAGATTGTGGGTACCTCAATTACAAATGCCATCCGTTCATAATAGATGGTCTTTTCATGCTCCAGGAGTGCATTGGCTGGCTTCAACTTTGCCTCTGGAATACGGCCTTTGATGGGGTGGGAGAGCCTGATATTGGGCTTTAAAATACCTTCTCCCCTGAAAATATCCATTACAGTACCCAGGGCTGTTTCAATGAATTCACAGTGGGATATAACTGGCTCATTGTCCTTGATGAACACTGGTATAATATGGCTGTGTTTTACCTCGGTAAGGGTGCTACCAATTGTGTTTGCCTCAATGAAGGGCTTTGAAGTGGAGATAATTTCAATATCTTCAAGCACTTCGGGGAGTGTCTCACCTACCGTTTTGATCTCTTCATTAGTTGTTAACAATTATATTTGTTGAAAAGTTGTTTTGATTAACAATGTTTGTTTCTAATATCTGCTGCTTCCTTTTACTGAATTCAGAGTTAAGGGCATCCTGCAGGATAGGATTTGCATTATACAAGGCCAGTAATTCATCGGTGGAATTGCAATTCTGTATGGCCAGCTTAATGTCCTCAATTACTGGATTGATAGTTGGAGTAATACCCTGGTTACACCATTTGAGGATAATTGATCCCGTATCGGTTGTTGGGATAAATTCAGGTTTGCCAAAGAATAATTGCGTCCTGTCCTTGGTTGATTTGGCTTTCAGGGCTATATCCAGGTCAAATACCAGGGTGAATTCATAATCAAGCCCTTCTCTGGTAATACCCTTCATTCCCACTTTCTCAGGTACTTGTTTGCCGTTCTTTTCGGCCAATACATATTCCTGCTTACTCCTGATGGTGCCTATAATATGCACATCCATTTGTAGCAGGGTTTGGATAAATGCATTGTGCCTGGGAGTTAACTTGCTCCAATTGGTGAAGGAATTGCCAATCATGCCTGAATGGGTTTCCAGTATCCCACCTATACCCTCCCATTCATGGCTGACTGAATCAATTATAATTACCTGCATACCTGCATTCTGGCACACAAATAATGCTTCAATGTACCTTTCGGGTGTGAAGGGTGGCGCCAATGGGAGTACCTGGTAAGGCCCTAAATCTGCGTACAAATCCGCTGACCTGTTTTCAGTATCTATAACGCCTATTTTCTCCCATGAGCCACATAAACCATATGCAATGAGTAGGGAACTTTTTGTTTTACCGCTCCCACTTGGCCCTTGCAATGCCATTTTAATTTTAGCCTTCTTTCGGCTTGCTGTTTGTAACTGCATTCTATTAATTTTAAAGGGTGAACAATACAATTTGATATTAAAAAAGGAAGCAAAGCCATTACAGCCTCGCCTCCCTTTTGCCTTACCAACCATCTTTTATTATCTTTCCGATTTTTTTTGTTGAGGATTGCTAATGAATTAGATTAATGAACATGAGTTTGATTTTAAGTGATTAAAAATGATTCAATTGAAGATGGGGGCATAGTACCCAACACTCAGCCTTGAGCCTGGGTTGCCAATGGGGGTACCTGTTTCACTTATACCAATAAGGGGGTATATGTGTTAAAGTGCCTGAAATTTTTGGGGGTTGGAAAATTGTAAAATACGGGGGGGAGAAAAATTCCCTGCTATACCCTTATAGGAGTAGGTGGTTTTTTCTCCTCCTTTGAATTTTTTATCACTTTTATACCCTAAACATTAATTATGAATCATCTGGAGCAATAGGTAGCTGAATGGTATGAATATAATGGGTATTTCATTCGGAGAAACGTAAGGGTTGGGAAAAGTGATAGAGGTGGTTAAGATTGTGAATTGGATATAGTTGGCTTCAACCAACAATTGGAAATCTTAATTCATATTGAGCCTTCTGCTGATACTAATACCTGGGAGAAAAGAGAGATACCAAAAGAAATTTGAGGCTGGCAGAAAACACATACATGATCTCTTTAGAGGGATGAAATTGCCTGAGAAAATTGATCAGCAGGCTGTATTTTTATTCGGTAGTAAAACACGGGAAACTGTTGGCGGTGGTAAAGTATTATTAGTTTCAGATATTTCAGAAGACATTAAGAAATCACTAATAAAAAAGAAGATAGAGAAAGAAATTGTACTTGAAACATTTCCATTATTAAGGATATTACATATTTTTATATATAATATTTAGGTATAATCCATTCGGTTCCCTTACCACCTGGTTGATTGGCATGAGGCAAGTCTCCATTTCGGAGTAATCTTCGCAATGGCAGCCCAGGCCTTGTGCTACTATCATTGAGTAATCCAATCTTTTCAAGATACTCATTTGCCTCTGGTGGCCCAATACTTGCCTTTCCTTCTTTAATCAAGTACTCATCAAGTGCCTTAATAATTGCTTTTATGTTTACCATGGAAGTTGTTTTTTTATTACTCTGCAAATTCAGTCACTTCATTAAGCCCAATGAATCTATAACCTGCCTTCTTTAGTTCAGGCACCAATATTTGAATAGTTTCAAAAGTAAGGTTGTTTGCTTTCATCTGTTCGCAATCTGCAGAAGAATCATGCATTAAAATTATTCCTTTGCCGATTCTATTTATTTCCCGAATATAACCACTAGCACACTGCTGTGCTGATAAGCCATCCCTCCAATATTCCCAATCATGCATCCACATATCAGGACGCCCGCAAGAATTATTATCCCACCTATAAGTCCCCTTATAGTTAGTTGTTGACGGCAAAAGTTGATTCAAATGCATTGCAACTTGAGGATTCCAATCACCATATGGTGCTCTAAAGTATATAGTCTTCTCCTTCAAATAGGGTAAGATAAGTTCCTCAGTTTTTGAAATCTCTTCCAATAGAATTGCTCCATCCCGTATTGCCGTTAAATGAGGGTGATTATAGGTATGATTACCAATTATATGTCCTAATATTTGCAATTCGGGCAGGATATGAGGGTACTGAATAATGTGTTGTCCATATACAAAAAAAGTTGCAGTAATACCTTCTAAACGAAGATATTCGGCAAGCTTTAATGTTTTTGGTCCAGGCCCATTACCAATTGTCTCTCCTGGACCATCGTCAAATGTCAAACATAACGTCTTGTCTTGTAATGAAGTCCCTATAATTTGATTAAGTGAAAACATAAATCATTATTTTTTGCAAATATACATAAACTCACACCATACTTCTCTCCAATCGCTCCTTCCACTTCTCCCAATCTGGCATCAAGGTACTTAATAATCTGAAAAATGCCTTACTGTGTTTGGGATGGATGAGGTGACATAATTCATGAAGGATTACGTATTCTATACAGGCTTTGGGTGACTTCACAAGTTCTGTGTTAAGGGTTATCCTGCCAGATGGGGAACAACTCCCCCAACGGGTGGGCATAGCCTTTGTATGCAGGGTGGCTTTTTTGGTTTGAAACCTGGGGTTCTTTTGCAGGGTTTCGGAGAATAGTTCGTTGAAGATTTCCTTAGCCCTTAACTTATACCAATCCTGTAGAATTGTTTCTACCTGTTCTGGGGTGTCTTTTTTAGTATGGACTTCTATATAGCCTCTGTAAACCTTAATATGATTGCTTTCTGCTGGTATTCTCTTTAGCCTGTATTGCCTGCCAAGATATAAATGGGTTTCACCGTTTACATATTTTCTGGGCGGGGTTAATGGCAGGAATGAAGTAAAGTGGTCTTGCTGTTTGAGTATCCACCCTGCTTTTGTTTTCACTCTTTTTATTACATCATTTTCATGGGTATCTATTGGAGCTATAACATGGACTGTACCATCAGGATGCACCTGTATACCCAGGGATTTCCTTTCAGCATATTGTGTTGAATAGGATATTGTCCGTGCACCAAATTGAATCTGTTTTTCCTGTACTGCCATTATTGATACCTCACTTTTGCTATTTTCAAACACTCATCTATTAGCTGGTCTATACTTTCATTGGGCATTTCAAGGGACATATCCTGTTTGGAATCAAATAAAAAATCATCCAGGGCAATCCTTAACTTACCTTCAAGGTCGGTATTATTTTGCCAGTCAATAATTAGTGCGCCTCGGTCAAATATTATGCTTCTTATGGTTGCATCAATACCCTTGGTTAAGGCCAATGATAGGTTTGCCTTATTATCTTTTGATTTAAGGGCGTTTTCTAATATGGTATTAGCCTGGTTAAAGAAGGCTATCAAAATATCTTTCCCCATCAGTTCATCTGGCAATCCGTCCTGCCTTCGGTTTTTAAAGTCATTCTCATAGGTCTTGGTCTTATTGAGGTATTCTACCTCCGTTAACCTGCCAGCATGATAAGCCTCAATGGTTTCTTTAATCAGTTGGGATAGCTTTTTAAAGAATACAGGGTCTTCATTCATTTTCACTGTGATGGATTTCATAGTCCTGCTGGCTATATGGTCGGCTATGGCTGCTTTACCCGCCAGCTTTTCAACCTCTGCCTCCATTAGTTGCTTGTCAAAAATATTTACCTGCTCAGTAAGCACCAGTATTTCTCCTTCTGTAGTTATATGCTTATCCACCAGCTTTTGTACCTGTGGCTCAAAATCCTCATACTTCAAATCGTCGGAATAACTATACTTTACCACCTCTCTCAAGCTTAGAAAAAACTTGTAATCCTCCCTGTATTTCTTCTTTACGTTTTCGGGAGTATTTAACTCATACTCCATGCTGGTATAGGCCAGTTTCAGTAACCTGCCAAATGCGGATAACTTTTCATAAAACTGGTATCTTATTGCATCATCAAACAAGTGGTTTTTATAGGCAGTAGCATCATACTTATTCTTTAGGGTCTTGAATATATCCCATAATTCAGAATGGGCCTGGGGTAGCTTTTGCACCTCTTTATTCATTGCAGTTAATGCGCCCTTCAAATCTTCTTCATCAAAACCTTCCAATCCTGAGTAGGTAGAAAGGGCCGCATCCAGGTTTTTTAGGTTGCCAAAATAGTCAATGATGTAGCCATAATCCTTCCCAGGGTACAACCTGTTGACCCTTGCTATGGCCTGTAATAGGGTATGTTCTTTTAAGGGACGGGTAAGGTATAATACAGTGGCACAGGGTGCATCAAAGCCAGTCAATAGCTTATCCACCACTATCAACATTTCAGGTATGTCTTTCTTTTTATAGGCATTGATGATGTTTTTATCATAGTCCTCTGGTTTCTTATACTTGTCCATCATGGCACTCCAGAATGCCTTTACCTTATCATCTGCTTTTTCAAATGCATCTTCTTCACCTTCCCTCATATCAGGGGCTGAAATAAGTACCTCACATTTTACTTTATACTTTGGGTTGGTTTCCCCAAATTCCTCAATATAATCCCTGTACTTTATGGCTGAGATTTTATTGGGAGATACCAGCAGGGCTTTTTGAGTATTGGTTGTGTTTGATAACTGAAAGTTGTCACAGTAATTCTTTACAATATCAATGGCTCGTTCATAAATTACCAGGTCGGCTCTGTTGATGATGTCGAGCCTGGAGAACTTCTTTTTTAATGCTGCCTTGCCATATTCGGTCAGGGGTTCTGATACCCTGTCAAAAAAAGTATCAAGGGGCTTGGAATTTACATCTATCAGGTTCATCCTGCCCTCATAAATCAAGGGAACAACGGCTTTATCCTTTACTGCATCGGTAATGGTATATGGATTGCCTATAATGCCGCCAAACTTATTGGCTGTATTCTTTTCTGACTTCATTAAAGGAGTGCCTGTAAATGCAATGAAACATGCATTAGGGAACATCTTTCGCATCTTAATGTTGAACTGCCCGTATTGTGTCCTGTGGCCTTCATCTACAAGGATAAATATATCGGTGGATTTAAGAATGGCATCAGCCTGGTTTACTGCTGATTCAAACTTATGGATCACTGTGGTTATGACAATATCCTTTTTGGTATTGAGTAGCTCTACCAGATGCTTACCAGAGGTAGCCTGCTTTACATCCATACCACATTTCTTAAAAGTGCCTGAAATTTGGTCGTCAAGGTCTATTCGGTCGGTGACCATTAAAATCTGTGGCTCCTTTACTACTGTGGATATTTGCTCGGCCAGCATCACCATGGTAAGGCTCTTGCCACTGCCCTGGGTATGCCAGATAACCCCGCCTGTGCGCTTACCTGTGCTATCTGTTTCTTGTATCCTGCCCAGGGTGTCCTTAATGGCAAAGTATTGCTGGTAGCGGGCTATCTTCTTTTCTCCATCATCATACACAATATAATTGAGCATGAGGTCGAGAATGCGCTCAGGACGGCACAGGCAATACAACAGTTTATCCTGTTCGGTTATTGCAACCTCATTTGCTTCCAGTTGGTTAAAGTGCTGCAGCACATACTTGTAACGCTCTTTAAATAATACAGTGCGTTCATCAGTTGGCAGGGGTTTGTTTTTTAAGTCAGTTAGTTGCTTAATGAATACTGCCTCCTGTTCCTTACTTCTAAATGCCTCCCGCCATACGCTCCAAAACTCTTTAGGCGTACCTGTGGTACCATATTTGGCATATTCAGTAGCCAAGCCTATAAGGATATTGGAGTAATGATATAGGCTGCGTATGCCATTTTCCTGCTGGCTGCGCTCGTGTTGCTCTATACTCTTATCAAGCGGGTCTTTAATCTGCGGGCTTTTGCACTCTATAACTGCTATGGGTATGCCATTGATGAACAATACAATATCTGGCCTGTAAGTATCTGTTCTGTTAGTCCTGAGCACAGGGTATTCCTCCGTAACATGATATACATTGTTTTCGGGGTGTTTCCAGTCGATATAATGGAATGTAAAGCTTTTCTTATCTCCCAATACTGCCTGGTCAAGGCTTTTACCCAGGGTTACCAGGTCATAGAAGGCAATATTAGCCTGTATATATCCATCCTGTATAGGCAAGTCCCTGAGCGCCAGTATGGCAGTATTGATATTGGTATCTGTAAAATAGAACTCTTTTCCCTTGTATTGAATCTTATTGGCCTCCCTCAGGTGCGTTTTCATTATCCCCTCCAGCAGCACATTACTACTCCTGCCACCCCTGGCAGCTAATGCTTCTTCGGGTGTAAGGTATTTATAGCCCATCTTCATCAGCAGTTGCAGTGCCGGGATTTGGGATATATGGTCTTCTTTGAATGAGGGTATGTCCATAATATTCTGCTAAAAGTTATCCACATTAGTTGAAAAGTTAGTTTTTATAGTTAGCTTTGCACTGTTCTTTACCATTGGTAGGGAATCTCCAAAGGTTTCAAACGCTGAACCAGCTAATCAGCGTTTTTTTTATGTCCAATCTGGACTGTTTTTTATTTCCTCTAAGTTTAAGTCATTGTCAATTTGATAAGCGGTTATAAATCTGGCTTTTCCTTGCCTATAAATCTGGATCACAACCATATAGTTTCCTTTTACCAAAGCAATTCTTTTATCTTCAACATAGGCTTTATTTAAACTATCCCAACCCTTTTTAATAAGCGCTGTATTATCTTCCAATACATCTTTTATCCAAAGAATTTTTTCACATCTGTTATAGGAAAGTATTGATTTATCTTTTGCTTTCCTGTCTGCACTTTCAAAAAATGCATGGTCAAACATGTTTGAATAGAATTTCACCTCAATCCCGTCAAATGTTTTTATTGGGGCATTACAATAGGTATCAGACCATAGTTTCCTAAGTTCTGCCTCGGTCATTTCATAGGATTTTATTTTTTTATATGCCATTACCACCCCCCCTTCAAATTGATTTTGAAAACATTAAATTTCTCCTCCCATTTTGGTGTTGGTGCAATGGCCTTTTTGATATAGGCACTCTCAATATGCTTAATCAAACTTATTTTTGCTGTTCCAGTCGCCTCTCCATTTAACTTTGAAGACACTAATCCTGTAAGTACATCAGCAAGTTGGATACCTAAGGATTGTTCTGATGGCAATCCTTGTGTTTGTAATATTGATGAAGTTAGGTTAGCGTTCCCTAATACTTCTTTGAGTTTTTTTAACCTGCCTACATCCCTGTTAACCTTAAGGTCAACAAAAATATCATAAGTGTTGAAGTCATATATCCAATGATGCAGCAGTTGATAATAAAATTTATAAAAACCTAATTCGGCATCAGCATTGTTGAATTTTATATGGTCAACTTTGGATGCCTCTACAGCAACCGCACGGAACCTGAGTTGAGAAGTGTTGAAAAAATAATCTACCAGGTCTTTATAGAAACTTAAATAAGCAGGTGACAACTTCTGCCATTTAAATTCACCACCAATACTGTGCTTAACTTTGATGGCATTTAGCTTCTCTTTAAAAGTTACCCTATAATCAGTGGGCATCCATACACCTCCTATTGCCATGAATTTATGAGCATCCTTATTGCTTAAAGCCTCTATACCACTTTCATCACAATACACTTCAAAGTCCATGTTCTTTGTTTTTAGTTATCTGTTTTTACCCTCACCTCCCCGCTCAGCAGCTTCTGCATTAATCCTTTCTTTTGTTGCTGCAGGGTGGCAAGTTGTTGTTCATATAGTTTTAGTTCATTGTCTGCTTTATTAAGTATCTCAGCTATAGCCTTTTGCTCTGCTAAAGTTGGATATGGCAATCTTATTACACAGAAATCATTAAAACTTATCTGCTTACCATCCCTTATTCCTATTACTGCGACTGCCAGGTGACCTATGAAATCATAGCTCTTAAAGTAATACCTATAAAACAGATCATCAATTGGCACAATTGGCTTTAGGACTGTATAGGCAGGACTGACTAAACCCCTATACTCAGAGTATTCAAGCCCGCCCTGAAAGGAACGCAGGCTAATAATGAAGTTACCAGGTTTTACAAGCTTATAACCTTCTGTTCCGCTACTTGGCATAGTTACTCTACCCTCAAGCATATCTCTGGGGATTGCGCCTCTATCTTGGGTTACAGATAATAAAGGTTCATTTCCATTAGCT
>Ga0364887_10487_pt2 | contig 11373 bp, 8 predicted proteins | sample ExccelJu500001D4_4_FD_206924 | JGI IMG/M metagenome (GOLD analysis project Ga0364887, IMG submission 206924) | Enriched cells from Trout Bog Lake Hypolimnion, Wisconsin, USA - BchlTB.July23.5000.01.D4 | ecosystem: Environmental > Aquatic > Freshwater > Lake > Hypolimnion/Profundal zone | place...
ATCCCGACCTTAAATTCGGCTTTAACGAATGGATAAAAGCTCAAACAGGAGAAGTTATGGGTGTTGACTGGCAAACATGGAGCGCTGCAATGTACTTGTATGCTGCAAAATGTGTTGAAGAAAAAAGAACCCCCTTTTTTGATGAGATAAGGGAGAACCAATAAAAAGGGCGGCTTATGTTAAGTCAAAAGTCATTAGTTAGAAGTTAAATGCCATTTCTTTCTTTACTTAGCACTTGAGACCAAGCGTCTCCGTGATGATCGATGAGTTCTTTTTAAAACTATAAAAAAAAGATGCAGCATTGGACTATCCCACGATTATTTGTTTCTTTTACCTAAGGAAAGAAACCAGCTAAAGTTTTTATCATATAATATGTTGCTAATCCAGCTTACCGGTTTATCAGGATGCGGTAAATCCACCATCTCAGGGAATGTAAAAAAAATGCTGAACGATAAAAACCTCGCGGTTGAGATCATTGATGGGGATGTGTACCGGCAAACCTTATGTAAGGACCTCGGGTTTTCAAAAAACGACCGTTGCGAAAATATCCGTAGGTTAGGCAATCTGGCTTTTACATTTACCCAAAGCGGAGTTATCGCCATAATCGCTGCCATAAACCCTTACGAAGAAATAAGGAATGAGTTAAAAACAAGGTATGGTGCAAAAACTGTTTGGATTGACTGCGCCCTGGATGAATTAATAAAAAGAGATCCCAAGGGACTTTATAAAAGAGCATTATTAGCTGAAGGCCATCCTGATAAAATAAATAACCTTACCGGCGTAAATGATGTTTATGAGATCCCGGTAACTGCCGATTTGACAATAAATTCAAATTTGGAAACAATAGAGGAATCCACTCAAAAACTGTTTGATTTTATCATGAGTAATTACTGCTGACATGTTGTGAAACTAATTGCGGGTGTCGAGCCCTGTAAGTGTGTAAATGCTTCCTTTAACAGTTTGAAACTGCACCGAGCCATCTTTTAACTTTTCAGTTTTTACTTTCTTACCATTTGCTGTCACTTTAAGCGCCGAGCCGGTTACAACATGGCATATATTCCCTTGTTTTGATAAGATTTTAACAAACGTTATTTTATTTTTCTCCCATTTTATATCCAGTTCAAAAGCGCCGGTGGTACATACGCCGTTGAATTCGCCATCGCTCCATTCTGTCGGCAGGGCTGGCAGCAGGTCAATTACGCCATTGTTTGATTGTACAAGCATTTCGCTGATTGCGGCTGTCATCCCCATGGTGCCGTCTATCTGCATTACCGAACCACCCTTGGCAAACAGCTGCGGGAAAGCTTGTTCTTTGAAATAGCCTTTCAATATGGAATTTGCCCTGTTTCCATCCCTTAACCTTGTCCAAAGTGCCGTTTTCCATGCCCTCGACCAGCCGCTGGTGCCATCGCCCCTTAGGTTAAGGGTGTTCTTTATGGGATCAATAAATTCGGGGGTGTTTTTAACCGAAAATACATTGCCCGGATATAACCCATATAAGGGTGAAGAGTGCCTGTGCTGCTTTTCGAGCTGGCCCCAATCTTCGGTCCATTCCTGCAGGGTACCATCTTTGCCAATCAGCTGGGGCCGCAGGCGGCTTTTGGCGATAGCCACTTTTGCCGCAAGATCTGGGTCCTTGGCAAGGATTTCCGAGGCTTTTATATAATTGCTGAACAGGTCGGTGATGATCTGCATATCAATAGACGAACCTGCACAAATAGTGGTTCCCGGTAGCATGCTGCCCGTTGTTTCATCAAAATAAGGTCCATTGCCAGGACTCCCGGTAAAGTTCTCGGGAGAAGACGATGGATTGGTTACCAGCCATTTCTTATTAGGGTCCTCAATTAAATAATCCATAAAAAAGTCAACCGATCCCTTTATTACCGGGTAAATCTCCTCAAGGTATTTTTTATCTCCTGTGAACAGGTAATGATCCCAAAGTTCATCACAAAGCCAGGCCCCCCCGGTAGTAAAAGTACCCCAGGTAGGCCCGTCCATCGGCGCGGCGACTCTCCACAGATCGGTATTTTGATGCAATACCCAGCCCCTGCAATTGTAATTCTCTTTGGCTTCCTGTGCACCCTGATCGGTGATGTCTTTCATTAGCTGGATGAGTGGTTCTGCGCATTCGCTAAGGTTGGCCGATTCAACGGGCCAGTAATTCATTTGCGTGTTAATATTGGTTGTGTATTTCGAATCCCAGGGCGGGTTCATCTCATTGTTCCAGATCCCCTGCAAATTTGCGGCTTGCGTACCCGGCCTCGATGAGGAGATCAATACATATCGTCCGAATTGGTAAGCCAACGCGGCCAGTTGCGGATCAGGTGCAGCCTGACTGCCGGCCAGCCTTTCATCTGTTGGCAACCACGAATTTGCTGTTACCGGCAAGTGCAGCGATACCCGGCTAAATAAGCTTTTGTAGTCGGCAAGGTGGTCTGCTTTTATAGTAGTGTATGTTTTGTTGTCTATCGCGGTTAAATAATCAGCAACCCGTTTATGCTCATCGGCGCTTACGTCTTTATAGTTTACAAAATTGGTAGCAGCCGTAAAATAAAGGGTAACAGCATCGGCATTTTCAATGACGAGGTCGGCACCGTTTACGCTCATGGTACCGCCTTCGGGCATAGCCTTTAACCGGGCTTCATATCTTAACTTTCCGGCAACGCCCAAATAATCTGCCGATTTTCCTGTCAGTACCAGGCCGTCATTGCCAAGTCCGTCCATTCTGAAATAATCCGTAGCATAGTCGGAATGTTGCTGGTTTCTAACCCCTCTAAGGTTCGCTGTAAAAGAAATACTGCCGGGTCTGCTTGCCGTTAACCTGATAGCGATCACCTGGCCGGGTGCCGACGAAAAAACCTCCCTGTGATAGGTGACCCCATCAGCAGTAAACTGAACGCCGGCAATACCTGTCTCCAGATCAAGCCAGCGTTTGTAGCCGCTGACTTCCTTAAAGGGTTTAAAAAACAAATGAAAATCGGCCAGCGACTGGTACTTTTGCTGCTCAACCGGGTAGCCCATTAAATGCCGCCCGAATAACGACTGCGCCTCTTTAAATTTTCCGTCGAATACCAGTTGCCTCACCTCCGCCAAATATTTATAACCGCATTTTACCACGGATGAGTAGGGTCCGCCGGTCCAGTAGGTAGCCTCATTAAGCTGGATATGTTCATCGGCCGGGCCACCAAAAACCATCCCGCCTAAACGGCCATTGCCCACCGGGATAGCTTCATTCCATTTAGCAGCGGGGGTTTTGAGCCAGATCAGCGTTGAAGGGTCAAAAGTATGCTGATCAATTTGTGCCGGGATGTCCTTATCCTGCGCAGCAACCGTCCCGGCAATAAAAACCAGGAACATTAAAAAAATCATACCCTTGCATTTCATATTTATAGACTTTAATGGCTTGTTTGCATCGCTGCATCCTGCACTAAGCTAAATAAAAGAAGGGTAAAGAAGAAAAGTTAGTAATAAAACATCGCCCGTTCAATCATTTTTTCCGTCCACGCAGGGTCTCTTGCAGAGGACCCTGCGCTGTGTAATGCCTCGGAGAACGCCGGGTCCTGTGCCAGAGGCCCGGCGGAGACACTAAAGCTAAGGCAGCATATATCCGTTCCAACGTCGTACTCAATGCATCCTAAATACCGAGTTACCTACCATCCAAACAAATGAAGCTTCTACCTGTCTATTAACTGGCTTTAAATCCAGGCAAAAAATCATTGATTGAGATACTTATGAAAACATTTTTAACAGTGGCTATATTGTTAAACGCCATCTGCTCATTTGCACAGCATAAAACAGCCGGAAAAGACACCGTTATTCAAAAGGATACATCAAAAGAAAACAAGGAACCCAGGTATTACTATTTATCTGCAAGTACCAATGTGTTTGTAAATACCAGGGGCGGCGCTGCAAAGAGATTTTCACCTTCCGTTGAATTTGGCCGTACTTATGGCATTTTTGATATTGGTATTGCTACCGGCAGGCTAAATTCTATCGGCCCCGGGGGAGATACAACAAGATTCCTTGAATTTCGGCCGACGATAAATATCTTTTCAAAAGGAAGATTTGCAGAGGCCCTTTGTTTGGGCGGAGGGTATGTGTTTAAGGCTAAACAAGGTCTGATGACCGAAGTCTGCAATAGTATTAACTTTAATGTTTCTGAGACCTGGGCGATAGCTATTTTGCAGGGCTATTATTACTTTGATGGAACAAATAACAGCCGCGGCACACAGTATATGGGCTTTAACGTCACTTATAATTTTCTTCAAAAGCATAGTGTTAACATAAACCGTAAAAAAGCGGCCCTGGTTAGTGACAAATAAGCAAGTACTAAGCACCACCTGCCCATTGAAGCGTTTCGCTTGCGTTTATCGTTAATCAATACTTATCTGTTCATTTTCGTGAGCTGGGCGCTCAATAATTCTTCATTCAAGGGAAACGCTTGATCGGGCGATGTTAATATTTGATTGAGCGGAGGCTTTAAAATTAAAAGACCAAAGTATCGATTAATTAATGCATATTTAGTGCCATATATCAAAAATAAATGGGAATCAAGGATGTATATTATTATCTCTTTTACAGGATATACAAGTTTTTAGAACTATTTGCGAGACCGAATTGGTTGATAAAAAGTAGGGCGAGAGGTCTTTTTTCAGTTTTACAAGTTTCGGTTATTTGGTCACTCTACTTTTATTATAAAATATTAACTAACAGCAGTGGAAATGATGGCGCAACTTCGTGCATGGTACTTTCTATTATAACCATAATTATTAACCTATTTGTATTGTATTCGGACGAAAGGATTAAAGTTTATATAAATAAATTTGAGAGTTGGCCAAAAGAAAAAAATGAACGCTATATTGCAATTGTAACTATTACTGCCGCAATCATAGCTTTTAGTTTTATCTTGTCGGTATTTTGGTATAGTCAAAAATTCCATCCAACTATATAGGGTAGCATCCCGCCTACCTGCCCCTGTCAATTGTTTGTTACATAACTCAATAATGTAAATTAAGCTTTCAGATAATTAAATTAGCCAAAATTAAGGTCATATATTTATTTATTATGAAGCTAAAACAGAAAATCCAGGCAAAATGCATTTGGATCGCCCTAATTATCCTGCTCGTTTTAACCGTGAATATCGGTGCTGTAAAGGCACAAACAACCATTGAAGACCCACATTTGGGAATTATCCCCGCGCCGGCATCTATCACCAGAGATGCAGGTACATTTAATTTCAGCCAGACTACGTCTATAAAAGCGGATAATCCGAAGGATAAGTCAGTTGTTTGGTTTCGAAATTTTATAGCAGAAAACCTGCACTTCCATAACAAAATAGCTAAATACTATTCCAAAGGAAAATCTTCAAAAGGTGCCGGGATCTATCTTACGGGAAAAGGATCACAAAAACTGCCGAATGACGGCTATAAACTAGCAATAACGCCACACCGGGTTACCATTATTGGTAAAGGTGCAGGCTTGTTTTATGGCATCCAAACGCTGATCCAATTGCTACCCGTTGATCATGCAGTCGCTCAAAAATTGCCATGCGCAACTATTATGGATGCACCGAGATTTGGATACAGGGGTATGATGCTGGATGTTTCGCGGCATTTTTTCACCGTAAAGCAGGTTGAAAAGGTTATAGAAATAATGGCTGAGTATAAGCTCAATAATTTTCACTGGCATTTGGTTGACGGACAGGGATGGCGGATTGAAATTAAGAAATATCCAAAGCTTACCGAAGTTGGCGGATACCGGATGCAAACAATGTTTGGGAACAACCGCGATTGGCCCGATCAGCTGTCGTATGGTGGTTTTTATACCCAGGATGATATCAGAGAAGTGGTAAGATTCGCCGCCGACCGCTATATTAATGTAATCCCCGAAATTGAAATGCCGGCACACTCTGATGCTGCATTAAGGGCCTATCCCGAATTAATGTGTGATACCATCGCCGGTAAACCTGCATCCCGGGGCGTTAAAACCATTTACTGCCCTACCGAAGAAACATTCACTTTTCTTGAAAACGTGCTGACTGAAGTGATGGCGCTTTTCCCAAGTAAATATATTCATATCGGCGGCGACGAAGCCGGTAAACAGCCCTGGGTTGAATCGGCGTTTTGCCAGAATTTAATTAAAGAAAAGGGCTTAAAAGACGAGCGCGAACTGCAAAGTTATTTCATACAAAGGATCGAAAAATTCTTAAACTCAAAAGGGCGCAGCATAGTCGGCTGGGATGAAATACTGGAGGGCGGTCTTGCCCCAAATGCTACAGTAATGAGCTGGACGGGAGAAGACGGTGGAATTGCCGCCGCAAAACAGAAACATAATGTTATTATGACGCCGCAAACCACCGGCAACTATTTTGATCACTATCAAAGCAGTTCTCCGCAGGAACCGGTATCTTTTGGCCGGTATGCAACTTTGGAGGAAACTTACAATTATGATCCGGTATCTAAAAGACTATCGCCCGACGAACAGCAATATATTATAGGTACCCAGGGTAACCTTTGGACCGAATATGTGCCGACAGTTGCTAAACTTCAATACCAGATTTTCCCAAGGCTTTTCGCGCTGTCGGAAGTGGCCTGGAGCAAGGTGGAAAATAAAGATTACACCAATTTTTCGGAACTAAGGCTAGCCAAACATTTTGCAAGGCTGGATGCAATGGATTATAATTACAGGGTGCCCACTGCTTTAACGGTTATCGATACTGTGGTTATTGGTCCGCAGTTTGTTTATGCTTTAACATCGGTAGTGCCGGGCGCTAAAATATACTATAGCCTTAACGGTCGCGATCCGCTGGATACTGACCTTGAATATGACGGACCATTAACGTTTTATATTCCTGAAAATGAAAAGCGGGAGTTAAGGACCAGGGTGATTACCCCCTCGGGCAGAAGAAGTATAGCTACCCGTACGCTGATGGTTAACAGGGCTTTGTTGCCTGCCATAAATTATTCGGCAAACATTCATGGGTTAAAGTATAAAATAATGACAGGAAACTTTACGGCACCTGATCAGCTTAACTATGTTACAGCAAAAGATTCCGGGGTGATGGTTAAACCTGATGTGGAACAATTTAAAAAAGACAATCCAAATTTCGGAGTTGTTTATGCCGGCATTATCAATGTACCGGCAGATGGTGCATATAACTTTTCCTTGTCGGCCTACAACAACGCGGAATTATTTATTGATGGTGAAAAACTATCAGAAAGCGAATATGTTATTCCCCTTGCAAAGGGCTTTCATAAAATCAGGATTAATTACATATACAATGCACCCGTTGTAACCACCGGAACATTCCGTGTAAGGCAAATTCCGCTCAAGGTTTTTGTTACAGAACCGGGAACATTTGTTAAAAAGGAATTAGACGCAGCTAATATTTACAATTAATTGTGTGTTTAGCGATTGAAAAATAGTGAATAAGGTGTGATTTATAGCCTGGCCCGTGCGGTTCCCCTCTTGAGAGGGGTGGAGAGGTGTGTTAATGAGCATATGGGCTAACACACCTTTTCCACAACAGCATCTGGGTGCATAACTAACTTAATGTCCAATTATGGCAACAGTATCACTCGGCAGTTCGGCTGGTAAATGGATCATGGTTTCGGCAATCCTTGCGTCGGCCATGGCGTTTATCGATGGCACCGCGTTAAATGTTGTTTTACCTTCCCTTCAAAAAAGCCTCAATGCTACCGGAGCAGATTTATTTTGGCTCTTAAATGCCTACCTGCTGATGCTGGCCTCATTAATCCTGATAGGCGGTGCGCTGGGCGATAAGCTTGGCCGCAAGAAAATTTTCATGGTGGGCATCTTTGTATTTATTGTCGGCTCAGCTGCCTGCGGCCTTGCCCCCACGGTCACTTTACTGATTGTATTTCGCGTTATACAAGGAATTGGCGGCGCGCTGATGATCCCCGGCAGCTTATCATTGATATCTTCCTCCATCAACGAAAACGAGCGCGGAAAAGCCATCGGTACGTGGTCGGCAGCTACTACAGTGGTTACCATGGGCGGTCCGATACTTGGCGGCGCACTGGCAGATGCAGGCCTTTGGCGGTTTATCTTTTTCATTAACATTCCAATCGGCATCGTTGCGCTGCTGATCCTTTGGTGGTATGTAAAAGAAATTAAGGACGATAGCAGCAACCTTAGCCTTGATTTTCCCGGCGCTATTACTATTGCCCTGGGCTTGGCTTTGATTACTTTTGGTTTCCTGCGCATACCGGCTATTGGCTTTAACAACTGGCAGATCTATTGTTCATTTGGCTCAGGCATTTTATTGCTGGTTGCTTTTATTTTTATTGAAATTAAAAGCAGGCACCCAATGATACCCTTATATTTATTTACCAACCTGACATTCAGCGGGGCTAATTTGCTGACATTTTTCCTGTACGCCGGACGACTTGGCGCAGGCATGTTATTCCTTTCACTGAACCTGGTACAGGTACAGGGCTATAGCCAGCTGCAATCCGGGCTCACCTTTTTGCCTTTTACCGTACTAATGATAACCATAGCACGGCATGCCGGCAGTCTTGCCGACAAATACGGGCCAAGAATTTTACTGATCGCAGGGCCTGCCATAGCCGGTGCGGGATTGCTGCTTTTGTCCTTTATAAAACAAACCGCCGGACCTTCAGCTTATTTTACCACCTTTTTCCCATGTATAATAGTATTCGGGCTGGGGATGTCGTTTACCGTGGCGCCGCTCACAGCAGCCGTGATGGGCTCAGTTAGTGATCATTTTTCGGGGACGGCTTCCGGCGTAAACAATGCCATATCGCGGATAGCCAATGTTTTTGCTTACGCGATTTTTGGTGCCCTGGCTGTTCTGTTTTTTTCAGTTGAATTGCAGGGCCATGTAAAAAATCTGTCTATAAGCGGAAGCCAAAAGCAGGCAATAATTGCACAGGCAGCAGATTTGGGTAATGCCAAAGTCCCCGCTGATGTTACCACTGAAAATAAAGCAGTAATTGAGAAATTTTATCATGAAGGATTTATATCGGCCTATTCAACGATCATGAAGATTTCCGCAACACTGGGGTTTTTAGGGGCATTGATGGCTACCGTTTTCATCAGGAATACGCCGCAACGCCGGTTAAAGCCTGTCGCTTGAATGAATGATTTTTTCAGCCTCCGGGTGTAGCATGCATGCTAAGTAGCAAACATGGTATACAGCGCAATGTTAAACATATGACCAATTTTTTGTCACCTCAAGTCTGTTGCCGCCAAGCCAGCACGGCATAAAAACTCAAAGATTCACCTTATACCTTGTACTCCTTCCACCACCAACCAACGGCGCCAGCGCACCTTTTTGCAATAGATCCTGCAGGTCTCTCGTAGCTGTTGCTTTCGATGCCTTGCTTATGGAGCTGTATTTGCCCGCGTTTATCCCTCCTTCAAACCCCGCCGGACCTTCCTCTAACACCCTTTTGATCACTTTCAATTGACGTTCGTTAAATTGATCGCGAAACCGGTCAAAGAACCTGGTTTTTTTCAGGGCGAAATTAATTTGTTCTTCAGCAGAGCCTTGTGCGTTCAATGTTACACCCACAAAATATGCTATCCATGGTGTAATTTCATTTGTTTTTTGTGCTGCTTCCAGTGCATTATAATATGCCTTTTTATCGGCTTCTATCGTCCGCGACAAGCTTAAAAAAACCGGGTACCCTGTGCCCTGCGATAAGGCTTTTTCGGCAATAGCGCGACCTATCCTGCCATTCCCATCCTCAAAAGGGTGTATGGATTCAAAATAGAGATGAGCAATGGCCGATTTCACCACCGTTTTTTTAATTTCCTGTTTTCCGCCGGGGCCTGTTATATTAAACCAGCTTATAAACTGTTCCATTTCCTGCGGGACACGTTCGGATGGCGGCGCTTCAAAATGTATTTTTTCTTTTCCCATTGCACCCGAAACAATTTGCATCGGCTCAGGATGATCCCGCCATTCGCCAACCTTAATTTTTTCGTTGGAGCCCAGCAGCATTCCATGCCAGGTAAATAAAGTCTCTTTAGTTATCGCGTCCGGGTAGGTATTGCGGACATCTATCAGCAATTCACCTACGCCTGCCGCTTTTTTATCCGGCACAGGGTCGTTAATTTTATTCAGGCCCAGGTTATTCCTGATGGATGACATTACATCTTTACGGCTAAAGTATTCCCCTTCTATTTCCGAAGTTTTAATGGCTTCGGCCACCATAATTTCAATAATAGCTTCCATTTGTGTATCTTCCGGCAAAGCCTTCATGATGCCACTTACATGCCCGGTTTTTTCAGCAAACAGAAACAGTTCGTCCTCGATGCCCGAAAGATCGTAGGTGAAATTTGGCCAGTCTTTTTGTTGCCAGTTGTATGCCATGAGCCAATTAAAAAGATTATTCAACTCAAATATAATAAAAATATGAGCCGATTAAAGCATTTATTCGGCTCACGCACAGGAAAAGTAAAATTTATAGATATCACATTGTTTGTGGCAGGGTGGAGTCAATGCGTCAAACTGTGTTCATATTCACGCAAAATATGAGACAGCTTGTTTTCATAGCTTCCCAATAATTTACGCTGAAAATTCCCGGGGTCGGGCTTTGCAAAATGTTTACCGGTTGCCAATCCCAGCACTATTCCATGACTGTTTAACTTTTTGTGCACCGTCTTTTTGATCCAACGGTTTGTTGTAATTCTCATCAGCAAATCATCCAGGGCGTTGCCGGCACGGTTATTCAGCAACCACTCCAGCAACATTTTCAGGAAAGGAGTTTTTACAGGTTTTGCAGATGCAACCCGCATGTTTTTATTTGGAAGAAAATTTCTTGTCCACAAATTGGCGGCATAAAACTTTTCAAAAACAATATCGCCCTGCAAAGGTATCAGCGTACCAATCTCTGTTGCCGTAAAAATATTTTTTTCAGGGATTTCAAGTTGCTGCTCATCAACATAATAGTTCATGCAAAAATAATGCTCCTTATGAACCAGGAAGGTTAGTTTTTTAAAGCAATGCATAATTGTACGGGCTATCCAGAGCCGGTTTTTGGCCGTGATAACGAAAAGGTCAATATCTGAATGATCATCGGCAAAGTTTTTTGACAACGATCCTGAAATGGCTATCCCGCGCACATAGGGAAACCTGGCGAGTATACTGCCAACCCTCTCAGCAACCTTAACAAGTTCGGCTGCTTTCTTGTTCCCATCATGTCTTCTTATCACCAGGTAATGATCATTTTTTAAAGTATAAAAACTGTCGAACTGGTAAATTACGCCACTATTAAGCAGGCATTGCAGCGCATCATCAAAAGACTCGCTGTTATACTTTTTTTTGAGAAATAAATAGACCTCGGCCCTGGTTAATGGATAATTGAACAGGTCAAAATAGGCCAG
>Ga0364887_10789_pt1 | contig 11290 bp, 6 predicted proteins | sample ExccelJu500001D4_4_FD_206924 | JGI IMG/M metagenome (GOLD analysis project Ga0364887, IMG submission 206924) | Enriched cells from Trout Bog Lake Hypolimnion, Wisconsin, USA - BchlTB.July23.5000.01.D4 | ecosystem: Environmental > Aquatic > Freshwater > Lake > Hypolimnion/Profundal zone | place...
TTCTTATTGCACCTTAAACTCCTGATTGCTGAAAGGCAGGCTTTCCGGTAATTTAATAACATTAAATTCATGCTTTGTGGCCCGGTGACAGTTATTACAGGTATTAGTTAGTAGTACGAAATTGTTTTTGAAAGAGGGCAGGTCTTTGTTTTTTACAGAGTTACCCAGGCTATCCAGCGGGGCATCAATCATGGGTAATGATGCTACTTCAGGCCGGTCGGTACAGTATTCTCTTATACCATCCAGCGACTCTTTTATTTCATCCAGTTCAAATTGCACCAGTGGCCAGTTCTGAGCATTGCCTGCATACCAGATTTTGGCATGATGAATCTGTATGCCCAGCATGAATTCACCAAAACCGGGACGGTAGGTATGGGTAAGTTTATTTTGCAAGCTGTCTATCTGCGTTTGCATTTTTTGCGTATTGCCTGTTTGCTGACAGCAAGAACCCAATATCAGTAAAGAAAGAAGAATAATATAGCGCATGGCATTTTTTTAGACGAAATTAATTGTTTCTTCAATTATTCAGATAGAAATAGGCCTGAATCGGTGATACAATGCGGGTGATTTTAATTAATCTGCTTGTTATTACTTTATCCGGTATTAATTTAGCGGAAACATCCGCTTTTATGAGAAACTCGTTTTTATTTATTTTTGTTTTATTCAGCTCCTTAGCAGCCAAGGCACAATTGCTGGAACCAGCCAATGGCGGCAGTGCTAAAGCTACGGTCAGTGAGCGGATTGGTATTACTGATGTCACCATTCATTACGGCCGCCCAGCTGTGAAAGGAAGGGAAGGAAAGATATGGGGCGACCTGGTTTATACGGGGTTCAAAAACCAGGGTTTCGGCAGTGGCAACGATGCCCCGTGGCGTGCTGGAGCCAATGAGAATACAACCATTGAATTCAGTACGGATGTTCAGGTTGAGGGACTAAGGCTTGCTGCCGGCAAATATGGTTTCTTTATAGCTTATGGCGCGGATAATTGCACTCTTATCTTTTCGTCCAATACCACGAGCTGGGGCAGCTATTTTTACAATGATAAGGAAGATGTGCTGAGGGTAAAAGTAAAGCCAGTGGCGCAATCTGAGAGCAGGGAACGGCTCACTTATGAGTTCAGCAACGAAACCGACAGCAGCGCCACCATCAGTCTAATCTGGGAAAAACGGGCCATACCATTTACCGTATCTACGCGGCTGCAGCAATTGCAGCTGGCCTCTTTTGAGCGGGAACTACGTGGCGAAAAAGGATTTGACCCTCATGCCCTTGTTCAGGTGGCAGATTATATGCAGGAGCATAATGTAAGTCTTGATAAAGCACTTGAGTATATCAATACTGCTGCCCAATCCATGCCTTCTTTCGATGTATACCTTGCCAAGGCCAAAATACTGGAGAAAATGGGCAAGAGTAAGCAGGCCGACAGCATAAAGCAGATGGCATTGGAAAAAGGATCAGCCATGGAAGTACATAATTATGCCCGCGGACTGCTCAAAGAGAAGAAAAACCAGAAGGCATTCAATGTATTTGAATACAATTACAAACGTTTCCCGAATACCTTCACTACCAATATGGGTATGGCCCGTGGCAGTGCCGCATTGAACAAAAATAAAGAAGCTCTGAAATATGCCCAGGCTGCTTTGCCTCAGTCGCCCGATGATGTGAATAAAAAAGCGGTGGAAGAATTCATTAAGAAAATGAAGGATGCGCCCGAAGGTAAAGAAGTGAAAAAGGCTAAAGAACAGAAAAAGGAATCAGAGGAAGAATAGCTAGTCTGGTTATTGCAGTCTCTGCAATGTCAGAAAAAATTAAAAAATCTTCTTTCCTAATCAGGAAAGAAGATTTTTTAATTAAAACATGGAGTAAAAAATTTCCAAATACCTCTCACAACGAGTATTAGTCCCGATTCTTACCACCCCCTTCTCATGGCGTAGCAACCACCGCATTCAGAATAGGAATCCATGTTGGCACAATCACTGTTTTCCACTTTTTCTTTATCGCCCAGTTCCGCATTTGCAGTATGATCCATTCCGCAACGCCTGTATGTAACTGTCACATCGTCTCCTGCTTTATAGCCGGCAATAGCATCAGCCAGCTCCGCCTTATTATTTATTTCCTTGTCATTGATCTTCGTTATAACATCTCCTTCATAAAGGCCAGCTTTTTCTGCCGGACTGCATGAAATCACTTCTTCTATAGTTGCGCCTTCCTGGCAACTGTTGCAGGTTACTACACCCAGTAATGGCTTCCCGGCGCTGAATCCGGAAAAGGCATTAATTTTTTCCATGTTTACAGGAGCAGGAGGAGCAATGTAATTCACTCTTACTGTATAGTCGTCATAGCCGCAATGCTTCACTCTGGCTATCTGGCTGTCATTTACGTAAATTTTTCCTTTAATGAATTCTACAACCGCGGTAGTATTAGGGCTGTTGATAATAATTGTTTCTACCTCTGGTACTACCGGTTTTCTGTGCCTGTGCACCGGTGATTCGGTAGGGCAACCTGCCGGAACCGGTTTTGATTTATGATGAATGGCGCTGGTCTGAGCCATACCGGGAACGCTGCATAAGATAGCTGCTGAAGCCAATAAATAGATAATCTGTTTGTTCATAATTTCCGTTTGTATTGCGATAGAATAATCACGATGTAAAGGTGGCATCAGGATTGCCAGATAGCATTACACAATTATGAAAGAGAATTATATAATTTGCGTTTTATTATGGTGTATTTATAGAATATTTTCCAGGCCAAAGGTGATTCCAACCGCAAATTATGGAGAATGAACTTGCTGAAAGATTGAAATACAACCAACTAATTTGTATCTTTATCCGTCTATTATTGCAGAACATATTTTATAATCCGCCTCACACCGGGGTAAAAAATCAACTATAATGAAAAAGAACCTACTGGTAACTCTTGTATTATTTGCTGTTATTATCCATTCGTGCAAAAAGCCCGATAATAATACTAATCCGGGAGTTTATGCTACCTATTCATCTATCGATACGATATTTACTATGCTCCAGGTCCCTTCCAAGTTTGTAACTTTCGATGCTTCAGCAGGCAGCTCCTTTTATGGGTCCAGCGGCACCCGTTATGTTTTTCCTGCCGGTTGTTTCCAGGATGCCTATGGCAACATCGTCAGCGGGATTGTGCAGGTTGAAGTAAAGGAATTGCTAAGTAAAGGAGATATGATTTTTACCAAGGCACTACCGCTCAGTGGTACAAATTCTTTGATATCCGCAGGTGAAATATATACTAATGCAACCCAGTCCGGTCAGCAACTGTATCTGGCACCCGGCGCCAGTTTTCAGGCCAATGTGCCCCAGGGTAAAACTCCCGTGCCGGGTATGTCGTTTTTCTCTGGTAACATTATTACAGGAGCAGCCAATATTGTAAACTGGAATACTAAAGATTCTACAGGTACGGGATCTGGCGCGGTAATTTATAACGGAGATACAATTGATATTATCTCAGACAGCCTTCATTGGTGCAATGCCGACCAGTTTATGTCGAACCCCGACTTCCAGACTTTTAAAGTTGCACTATCAGTTGCCGGTAATCTTGCATTGCCTTCTCAGCTTAATACCTATGCCCTATATGATACTGTAAAGGGTTTCTGGACATTGGGAACTTTCCCAAGTCTGAGTTCTTACTCAAATGGCGTTTATTCAGAAACTCATGTACCCAATATCCCCGTGCATTTTGTTTCGTTTTGCTTAATCAACGGTAAATTTTACGGAGGCGTTACAGCTGCTACGCCTGTTAATGGTGGTAATTATACTATCTTCTTATCGCAGGTAGATCCTACTGCATTTAAAGGGCAGTTGAATAATCTGACTGATTAATTTCGTTTTATTATTTGAGTGCCTGGTTGTGCCACACCTCAATGGTGTGGCACAACCAGGCACTCATTTTTAGATAAACTTCACCTTAATTTCAATATTCGTATTCCGTCCCTTATCATCCGTGCAGGATATTTTAAGGCTTTGAGATGGCGCAGAGAAAAACATCTTTTCATTGGCTTTGGTGGCGGCATAAAAGTGGTCGTTGATGTACCAGTATACTTTATGCACATCATTGGCCGTGGTGCAACTGAGGAGTAATTTCTGCTGCTCCTTATTTTCTATCAGGTAGGTCATGCCATTGGTGAGAGAGGTGATGACGGGTGCCTGCCCTTTGAACACCCGTGTGCAGGCGGGGTTGTGGGGCGGGAGTTTGGAGTACGATACATTTCCGGCATCATAAAAAGAAGCCAGTTCGGGCGAAATATTGGGCAGCAGCTTGGTAATGTAGCCATTCGGTGGCAGGCACGAGGTACAGTAGCAATACTTTTCATCGGCCGATAGCCACACCTCTTTATAGTGGTCGCACTTTTCATTGCTGCTCACGCCGGGTATGTAGTAATCCATTACCTGGTTGTGGCAGAAATCATCTGGCACTTTACCCGTCTCCGCACATACCAGCCTGAATGCAATCTCCTTTGGCGGTTCCTCCCATTCATTGGCAGCATTATGGTCTATAGTGTTGAAAAGCTTAAACAGCAGGGGAGTGGCTGTATTGGCCCCGCTCAGTTCCTGCACACCTGCGCCTGAGAAATTACCCAGCCATACACCTATGGTATATCGCTTATTATACCCTATGCTCCATGCATCCTTGCGGCCATAGGAGGTGCCGGTTTTCCACGCTATATGCGGTATACCCTGCGCTTCATCGAATGCATTGGGCAGGTCGGGGCGATGCAGTTCAGATAGGATGCGGGTAAGCATATAATCGGCTGAGCGCGACATAATGGTGATACCGGAATCGGCAGGGTGCGTTTCTTTTGATAAGTGCAGGTTGGTATCCGGCACGGTGAAGCTGATAGGGTAGTATTGGCCATCATTGGCAAACGAAGCATACAATGCAGTCAGTTCATCAAGCCGCACACCGCAGCCACCCAGTATCAGCGACAATCCTATCTTCTTCCTTCTCCGGAAAATAGAGGCAAAACCCGCCCTGTTCAATGTACTGATAAAATCTCCCACCCCTTCTTTATCCAGCAGTTTCACAGCCGGGATATTAAGCGAATTGCTCAGTGCATATTCTACAGTTACATTACCCCTGAACAGCTTATCATAGTTCTCTGGTGAGTAGCCCTTGATGCTGATAGGCACATCGGCAATTACGCTCTTGGGTGTAATCACTCCCCGGTCGAAGGAGATGCCATAGAGCAATGGTTTAAGTGTACTCCCCGGTGAGCGCAGGGCGCAAACCCCATCCACCTGCCCGAAGTGGTAACGGTCGGCAAAATCGCTTGAGCCGATATACGTAAGCACCTGGTGGGTCTGGTTATCTACTATCAGCACGGATGCATTGTTGATGTTGTGCAGCTTCAACTGGTTTACATAATCAGTTACAATCCCCTCGGCATTTCGCTGCATCCTCAGGTCGAGCGAAGAGTGTATATCCAGTTCGCCGGGATGGTTTTTCTTCATCCTTACTGCAAACTGCGGCACAATGTTAGGCGCATTATGCCGGTAGGCGGTCAAAGGCTCCTGCATGGCATCATTAATCACACTTTGCGGAAACAGCTTGCCTTTCCCGAACCGCACCAGCCATTTGTTGCGATCCTTTACAATAAGCGCATTGTCCTTACCCATCACCAATGAGTTGGGCCTGTTGGGTATAATACTCAGGGCGGTTATTTCGGCCAGCGATAAATGGTCTGGTGTTTTATTGAAGTACAACAGGGATGCAGCTTTTACCCCCTGTATGTTCGATCCGTAAGGAACAAGATTCAGGTACAACTGCAGTATCTCATCCTTACTGTAGTGCAGTTCCAGTTGCAGCGACCGGAACATTTCCAGGCACTTATTAAAATACGTCCTTGGCTCAGGGTCCAGCATACGGGCCACCTGCATGGTAATAGTAGATGCCCCTGATGTGGTTTTAAAATGAAACACATTATTAAACAACGCCCTGAAAACCGCCAGCAGATTCACCCCCGGATGATGGTAAAAATGTTTATCCTCCTTAAAAACAATAGCCTTTTTCAGTTCAGGTGTAATCTCATCCAGCCGCGTTTTTATGCGCCACTGCTGGTCTTTCGCCAGCCAGGTATGCAGCACAGTACCATCACGCGCCTCAACCACCGGCGCAAAAGCAATATCCGTCTTCACCGGCGCAATCCAATCTATCAAAAGAAACAGGAGCGCCAACCCCAATAAGACCAGCACCGCCCGTTTCCCTTTTTTCTTAAACTTGTTTTTCATTTACTTAAAATATACGGCAATCAAATTTTATTAATTAATATTCAATAAACGCTAACCAGCTAGGATAAGTTGAATTCCGGGTAGATTTGACAACTTTTAAAAAGTTGTCAAATCTTATGTGCCAACGATTTAACAGACGTACATTTTAGGCACTTATTTTTATTGTCCGATACACAACTTATATGTCCAATCAATGCCTAAAACCCAAAGTCAAATACCAAAAGCCCAATGCTTGGTTCCTGGAACAAGGTCCCGATTTTTCATCTGGAGGGACAGGGTTTCAGTTGTTTACAGGGTTACCGCTCACTAATCCTTATCACCCCCGCCCCATTATAAGAATGATAGCTGCCATCATACATGGCATCAGCCTGCACCGGCCCCAACTGATAAACACCCGGCGACACTGCCCGCACCATATAATAAAACTCCCTCCGGGTCTGATTCACAGTCGTGAAAAAATTGATCCGGTCATCGCGCACATCCAGGTAGTTGGGTTTATAATCCTTTTTAATCCATTTCATTGATGGCATTTCAGTCAGGCGGGTGTTCTCAATCTCGAAGCCTGCCGGCAGCATATCGGTTATTGCTACATTCTCTATGTCCTTGCCATATTGCGCATCTATAGCTATTCCCACTACTACCAGGTCATTCTGCCTGAAGTTGTTGCTGGTGATTACATTGCCCTCCCGGTCGTAGAAGGTTCGGCGCACTCTCAGATAGCTGTCTTCTTCCTTAAAGGAGCCATCGGCAGTGATGCCATCTACCTCCCAGAAATAATAGTAACCACCCTTGCCCTTTACCTGCACCGAGAGCTTATCGTTTGTATATTTCTTCAGGTCAAGAGAAACTGGTGCGCCGGTAGTATTGCTCACTGATTTGCCCTTTGCCATTATAGCAGCAGTAGAAGTTGTTTTGTTGGCCTGCCTGGCTATCTTGCCCAGTGCCAGCATACTGAACGCTTTCTCCTGGGTGCTCAGGTACCGCTCTTTGGCAAGCTGGTCTGAAAGTTGTTTGGCCATAATACCCACCTGCGGATTGTTCGGGTCTATGTCCATCAGCACATCCAGTGCAAGCGCCTCATCGCGCACATAGGAATAGAAACTGCCATCAAAGCAATGGTTAGGCACCTCGCCCAGGAACGCCGCCGGCAGCACCTCTTTCGACTGCGATGGCTGGCCCGATAAGGTATAAGCCGCAGCCAGCATATACTTGCCATCAAGGGTAAGCAACTCTTTATGCGCCTTATAATAGTTCATACTTGCCTGCTGACTCTGTCCCTCAAGCGCCAGCACATAAAGCGAATAAGGCACCTCCTCCGGAGCAACTTCCTTCCGCTCTGTGCTGTTATAGTAGAAGTAAATTGTCTCCTTTTTATAGAGCATATACTTCATATACTGCTGCAGCCTGTCGAGGGTGCCGGTATTCACTTCATACCCTGCCTTATGGGCCTCATACAGAAAGTGTGCTGCATATACGCTGCCCCACCAGCTTTCTTCATCACCACCCGGCCAGTAACTCAGTCCGCCATCACTCTGCTGCATAGATTGCAGTTTATTAATAGCCTGCTGCACATTGTATGCCGGGCTTATGGTATTGGTAACACCGGTCATGCTCTTCACCAGGTCGGCATAATAAAGCTGGGGAAAGGCAGCTGAAGTGGTCTGCTCCACACAGCCGTAAGGATACCGCACCAGGTCATCCAGTTGGTTGGTAAACTGCGTGAGCGGAGATTTGCCAATCACCAGTTTTCCTGATACCGACGACGGAATAAAATTATTTGTTAAAGAGAGTGGGGTATTGCTGTTCTCCTCGGCTATGCCGCTGCCGGTCAGCTTTTGCAACGATGCCGGCGGCCTTATGGCTATATCGGTTTCATTGGTAAAGGTTTCATTGAGCGCCTTTACGGTTACCGTTACCTTACCCGCGCCTATGGCCGGATTGGAATATATATTATATACTACCCGCTGTTCCCTGTTGGCTGGTATTTCTATGGTTTGTGTTTCTTCTCCCTTTATTCCCAGCGGGCCTGTTACCCTAACTGTAACTGTGGCATGGGCTGCTTTATTGGTGGTATTGCTCATAGATACCGGCATTACCACCTCATCTTTCGGACTCAGGAAGCGGGGCAGCGCCGTGCTGATGATAATAGGGTCGGCCACCTTCATATGCTTATCAATGCTGCCGAATGCCTTGCCCTTATAGGCCAGCGCCATTATCCGTATATCTCCTGAAAACTGCGGCACATCAATATCATAATGCACATTCCCATTGCCATCGGCCTGCAGTATTCCACTCCAGAACGATACATTCTTTACCCGGTTTACAAACATCGGGTTCAGCCGCAGTTTGGAGTTGTCGGCGCCATCACCGCCGGTGCTCGATAGCCGGGTTTTTATCTCCGGCAGCAACCAAGGATAAATATCATAGCTGCTCACACCCAGCGCCACCTTCTGGTAGAAATAATCGTAGGGGTCCGGCGTCTCAAAATTCTTTACCTGCAGTATGCCCTCATCCACCGCAGCAATGGTTACAAATGCTCCGGGTGCGGCTTTCACGCTTATCTTCTGCATTGTTTTTGATCTCGATTTTTCCACAGCGGTTATGGTTACCGGCATGTTATAGCTCTTGTTTTCCACCTTTACCGATTTAAAGCCATGGGCCACCGTTAGCGGCATATCATCGCCGGTCATTGGCCGGAACAGGGTAGCCGTAACATACACATTGGGCAGATGCTCCTCTCCAGCCTTAAAAGTCAGTGATGCCGATTTGTTCTTGGTGTCCAGATAATAATACTTAATCACATCATCGCGCTCCAGAGTTACCAGCATCCGGCCTTCAAATGGCGTGGTGAACAGCACATTTACATTATCGCCCACATTATAGCTTTTCTTATCTGCCTTTATCTCCACATTACCTTCATTGTTCACTTCAAAAGATGTGTAATCGGTATTGCCCCAGCCATAGGCCCATATGTTTTTACTCACATAGTTGTTCGATCCGTTTATAAACAGCCGGATTTCATATTGCCCGCTTTCCTGGGGTATAACCGTAAAATGAGTATTAGTGCCCGATACATGCACTTTATTCTGCGATATAACCCTGTCTTCATTATGGCTCACATAACGGTAGCTGTTGCCCGCCTGCTGTATCACTGTATGCCATTCTTTCCGCAGCACCACAAGCTGCACATCGGCATCTGCCGGGTTCCCTTTCTTATCTGCCACCACAAGGCCCAGGGGCAGTGGCTGCCTCGACGATACATAATCTTCCCGGCATTTTATACCTGCAAAAAGCGGCTGCGTATATACCTTAAACTGGGTATACCTGTGCACCGGCCTGCCCGTTTCATCAAACACACTGGCCATTATATTGCCATTGATCAGTCCGGCTTCCGACAGCGTTTTGTCCAGTTGCCAGCTCTGCTCTGCCGATCCCTTATCATCTGTTTTGCCTTCCTGCATATCTGTATTGAAATGGAATTCGTTGTGCAGTTCAAAGTCATAATCGGGGAATTTATCTGCCATGAAAGTGCCCTTGCTCATATTCAGTTGGGTCTGGTAATTGCGGCCCGCTGCGGGTGTGCCAAACAGATTATCGGCCTGTATATTGGCAGTTACTATATCCCCTGCATTATAATCTTCCTTGTCCAGTTTCAGGCTCACTTTCATACGGTTGGGCATAAAGTCTTCCACACTCATTTCATAACTATTCAGCAGCACATCATTGCCAGTAAATACCTGCACCGTGTAGGTTCCGGTCATGGTAGTGGGTGGGGGAGAGAAGGTAGCCTCAGCCGATCCTTCTTCATTCAGTATCTTGCGCAGGGCAGCAAATTCCTTGCCGTTGGGCATTATCAACTTTATCTTCACGGGTATTTCACTTTGTATCTGCCAGCTTTCATCGCGCACTATAGTGCTCACATGAATCACTTCTCCAGGCCGGTACAGGTTACGCTCGGGGTATATCATGGCATTGAGCCCGGTAGCATTGGGTTCCCTTCCGCCCACATCAAACCTTGAGGTGCCTATCTCTGCTTTTTCAAACAGCACAAAGCTGAACTCATCGCCAATTTTGGCAGTTACCAGCCCCACTTTAAATCCTGGCGACTGCTCGCTGATGTTCTTAAATACTGCTACACCATCACCATCGGTAGTTACAGTGGTCAGTTTCTGATTGTTGGTACTTATAAATGAAATGCTCACACCAGATAGTGGCGTTGCATTTTTTATGGAGTTGGCAAATACATAAATGCCATCTTTTTCTTCCTTCGCTATCAGCCCGATATCCGATATACTCAGCACCTTCGACTGCTGCACCCAGTCATGGTCTTTCGAGCTAACCTTTACTACATACACACCGTTATAGTTCTTTATCTTGTCCTGGAAGTCCAGGTGCAGTATGCTGGCCGAGTTCTGCTTGGGTAGTTTGCTTGTCTCATAGGTTTTATGATAAATGGTATCGCCCAGGTTTTCGGTATCATAATATTCATATTCACCGCCGCCTTCCTCATCGCCGTTCCAGTTATATTCGTTGCTGGTGCCCTTGTGCATAAACTGCTCAATATTGTTTTCATAAACCTTGATCACCGTTACCTCTATGTTCGGTACGTTCACAATATTCAATGACAGGTTCTTAAAGCCCGCACTGCTCAGGTATATCCCCTTGCTGTTGATGAAACTGATAGACGGTTTCAGCTTCCCGAAAGTTACCTGCTCCGAATATTCCTGCTTCATGCGCCCGCCGAAAACGCCTTCCAGTTTGGCCGAAATATTCATCTGGTAAGTCTGCGTTACCAGCAGCGCGCTGCTGCTTATGGTAAACCCGCCATCATTGAGCATCACATCAAACGGCACATTGGGCTCCAGCGTTATCATGCTCTTCAGGTCCTGCTCCATTACCGGCTGCGATGTGCTTACCGTAATGATGCCGTCATTGCCTGTATGCTGCGCCGCCATCGAGGTGATGGTGAGGTTGTAGCGAGAGGGTATACCGGTAGTAAAGGAAGTGTCCTTGTTCGATACATACTGGCTGCCCACCAC
>Ga0364887_10578_pt1 | contig 11259 bp, 8 predicted proteins | sample ExccelJu500001D4_4_FD_206924 | JGI IMG/M metagenome (GOLD analysis project Ga0364887, IMG submission 206924) | Enriched cells from Trout Bog Lake Hypolimnion, Wisconsin, USA - BchlTB.July23.5000.01.D4 | ecosystem: Environmental > Aquatic > Freshwater > Lake > Hypolimnion/Profundal zone | place...
TTTAAGGGTAGAAGGGATTCCCAGGTAAAAATAAAAGGAGGTTACCGGGTTGAACTGGGTGAACTGGAAGTGGTTATCGGAAATATAAAAGGGGTCAGTCAGGTGAAAGTCATTGTAAGGGAAGACATTCCAGGTGAAAGAACTATAGTAGCTTATCTTGTTGTTTCAGATACATCCATTACAGATGAGCATATAAAAAAAGCAGTGGCCAACCAGTTGCCAATATACATGGTGCCAGATGCTATTCATTTTCTGGATGAATTTCCCTTCACGGTAAGCGGTAAGATTGATGTGCTGCATTTACCGGCACCTCAAAAAATCCATCACTCTAAAAAACAGGATTACAAAGAGCCGGAGAACGAGCTTGAAAGCTATTTAAAAGCATTATGGGAAGAGCTTTTACTTATTGATAATATCAGTACCAATGAAAGTTTTTTTGATCTGGGTGGAAGTTCACTCGCTGCGATTAAAATGATGATCCGGATCCAGAAAGAAAAAGGCAAAGCATTACCGCTGGTCTCTGTTTTTGATTCTCCCGATATTGCCAGTCTTGCTAAATTAATTGACAATTATGATGGAGCCTCTATTTTTTCAGCACTAGTCGCTATCAAAGCAAGTGGTACTAAACCACCTGTTTACCTGATCCATGGTGATAGTATGAATGTGCTGTGTTTTAAAGCCCTGACTGCATATATAGATCCTGATCAACCAGTGTACGGTTTGCAGCCAAGGGGTATAGATGGCAAATTACCGCCATTGGGCTCTATTGAAGAGATTGCCGCTTATTATCTGGATGCTATCATAGCGCATCAACCCGGAGGCCCTTATGCGATAGTTGGATATTCTTTTGGTGGTTATGTTGCTGCAGAAATGGTACAACAATTAAAACGCAATCATAAACAGGTGCTTCTTTTTGGCTTACTGGATACCAATGCTGCGGTGATTGAAAATTTTATGCCGCTTGACAAACAGTTGGCTATTAAAATTCGCAGACAAGTACCCAAAATGATCTGGATCCTCCAATCATTTATGGCGCAACCCAGGGTTGTAGTTAAGTACCAGATCTCTACATTGTGGAACAGGATCGGTAGCTTTTTTAATGTACAAACAAAAAAAGCAGCACCCGAAACGGAAGGATATTATAATCTTATTGACCAGATCAAAGAAGTGCATCATCGGGCATTACGAAATTATACGCTTAAGCCCTATGATGATACCATTGTCTTGTTTAAAGCAATGAACAGGTTATACTTTGTAGATGATTTTAAATTTCTTGGCTGGCAAAAATATACGAGCAAAACAGTGGAAGTATATGAGATACCGGGCGACCATGCAACTATGTTTGAAGAGCCACATTGCAGGATCCTGGCCAAAAAACTGGATAGCGCTTTACAACATGCAGCAAACAAAATCGCTGAAACAAGTGGGATTGATCATTCCTTGTAGTTTTCGGTATAACAACATTCAGAAATCATTGATCCAATTTTAAGACTTACCATACAGGTATGGACTCCTCAGGACCAACAGCACTGCTTAAGGATTTGACCCATGGCTGTAATGGCATGACCACTATAAAAAAGGATGAATTGATCACAACGAAAGACGTCGACACAAGCATTGAGATCCAATCCTGCTGTACATGTTACTCAACAAGATTTGAAGTGTTACATTGTTTGAAAATTTTCTATATTTATGACAGCATATCCTATTTAAAACCAGCATCCGACTTCAATCATTTCTTATGAGACTGCTATTTTTCCTTTTTTCTGTCCTTTCCTTTTCACAACTTTCGTCCCAAACCATCAAAAAATTCTATGATTATAAATGGCATGAAACAGATGCAGCTCATGCCCGGTTCTATTCTACCGTAGAAAAGACAGATTCAGGATGGACCAGGACTGATTATTTCCTGCATGAAACCAATAATGTGCAGATGATAGGAACCTATCTGGATAGTTCTTGTAAGACCGAAAACGGTATGTTTTATTATTTCCACCAGGATAAGCGACCAGAATACTTTGGAAAATATAGCAACGGAAAAAAGCAGGGCCTTTGGCTCAGTTATTATTATAATGGGATGATGAGTGATAGCAGTTACTATGTAAATGGTCAGCTCAGTGGCATATCAATAAGCTGGTATCCCAATGGATCCATAAAAGATTCCACCAGTGTTACTGACGGCTTTCAAACAGTGGTTTCCTGGTTTGATAATGGTCAGCTATCCTCAGCCGGTCGTTATACGATGGAAAATAAACCAATTGGGAAATGGGTATTCTATCACAAAAATGGAAAAGTGGCTGCCCGAAAACTGTTTGAAAATGGGATTGAGAAAAGTAGTCAGTACTTTGATGAAACTGGAATACCGGTAGAAACTTCTATTAAAGACCATGAAGCTGAGTTTCCAGGTGGTGTAAATAAATGGGTCGCTTATCTTGGAAAAAAGCTGTATTTCCCAGATCAGTATACACTGGTAAATTCCGATGAAGCTGTGGTGGTTATTCAGTTTACTATTAACGAAGAAGGTAAGGTAGAAAATGCTTTTGTTAGAACACCATTTTATACTCCCTTCAACAAAATTGCGTTAAAGATCATACAGTCCAGTCCAAAATGGGAACCTGCAGTGTATAATAACCGGAAAGTTAAATTTAATTTTACCCAGTCTGTATCATTTAAACAGGTTGTTGATGAATGAGGCTAAGCAAATTTCAGGTTACTGTTTCACAATAAGAACCAAAATCGTTGAGTCAAAAAAGTAAGACAGCGGACTGAATGGTTATAACGAAGTCCTACATTGCTTTTTTTACAAATTTTGTTAGTATAACGATTGTTTCGTTATTGATCTTACCTTCTATTTGTTCATGATCATCCGGAACTAGTCTTATTTTTTTAACAATGGTTCCTTTGGGTGCCATGAAATTTGCCCCTTTTACATTCAACCCCTGTGTAAGGATAACCGTATCTCCTGTTTGCAGTTCATTACCATTACTGTCTGTATGTATCGCCTTTTTTTCATAGACACTAACAGCCCAGTTGATCACCGCTTCTTCCAATTCAACAGATGTTAGGATTTCGTTTGCCCATTCATTTTCTTTCAAACCATATAGGATCCTGTAACTCAAAGCCTGCACACTGGGTTCAGCATTCCAGATACTTCCTGCAAGACATTGCCAGTGATTGCCGGCATCAGCTCCTTCGAGGATGCTGAGACAATGGTTACAAACGGCCACTTCATTTTCGATGACATCATTGTTTTTGGGACTAACAGCAAAAGCTTGTGTGGCTTCTTCTGTTGTACACAGTTCACATAAACCCTGACTTCTTTCTCTTAATTTTTCTGAGATAACCGTATTCATAATTGCCCATTTCATGTCTGTTCAAAACTAAACAGGCCGCGAAAATAGGCTTTTAAATGCAGGTATGGCTTATAGTTCCATTAAGTACGATATCAGAGAAGGTTCACCGCTGGTCGTTGCATGGTTTCATAATCATATATATTTTCAATCAAGCTTATTAAATTCGCATAAAATACATTTGCTGCATCTGCATTTTCACAAGCCGATTTTTCTTGGACTGTTTTATTTGTATGCAAGTACTGATCGCAGTACATCATCGCAATTTCCTTTGAAAATCGTTTGCAAAATCCGGTTATACTGGCTTTCAGGTTACTTGTACATATATCAATCTGAACATGCTTACTGATCTTCAACTCTGATACCGGATTAGCTGGGTTGTATGGACTGCCATTCAGGACCCTGATATGGATCAGATGTGTGGCATCCATCAGTTGATATAATAGATGACTGATCTTAAGCAGGTTGTTTTCTCCACAGAAAACCTTGGAATCTGATTCAGAAACAGCATCACAAAAAAGTCTATTGAGCATTTCTTTCCAATCCTGAAGGCTATTATATTTAGTAAATTTTTTCAGTACGATCATCGGCTGCAGAAATTCCTTTTTAGATAAATGCCGTGGAAAATAATTCCATGCAGTACGTAAATGATCATCCCCACAGTAGGTATGATATTGATCCAGCCACCACAGATTTTTATCATTCTCACAGGATTAGAAACAATGCCGAATACTTCCTCTATCAGATTATCTAATAAATAGGAAAAGAATAATAATTCCGATGGATTTTTATTCTTTAGGATTTGGCCAGGTTCACAGGATACGATAAAAACCGATCTCAGCAACTTTACTGCCTGATAGTTGGTATAGATACTAAAAAAGGAATGGATAGAGATAAGATTGGATGTAACATCTTTGATTTTCATGGCTTGCATTTAAACTGTTTTATAGCACAGGGTCGCCAAAGTAGAAAAGTTTCAGTTGGTAAAATATTTTACAAGCCATGTATTTAAGCTAATATTTATGTTATTTTTAGGTGCGAATCAGTATACATTCATCTCAAATTTTTGGTGCAAAAAGATAAGCGTTATGGATAAAATAATTCACCAGGGAAGAAATGTAAAACGTTTCAGAGAAATGCTTCAGGTAAAGCAGGAAGCCCTGGCATTGGACCTTGGAGGGGACTGGAGTCAGCGGAAGATCTCAATACTGGAACAAAAGGAAGTGATTGATGATCAGGTCCTGGAAGCGATTGCAAAAGCATTGAATGTACCTGCCAATGCTATCCGCAATTTTGATGAAGAAATTGCGGTTAATGTTATTTCAAATACTTTTGAAAACGGTAATAATACTGGAGCCATTAATAATATTAATAGCAATTGTACCCTGAATTCCAATCTTTTGGAAAAAAATATCGAATTAACAGAAGAGAATCTGAAACTTAATATTGAAAACAAAGCCCTGTATGAAAGATTAATTCAGGCAGAAAAAGAGAAAGTTGTTTTTCTGGAAAGGTTACTTAAGTAATACAGTATTGTATATTTTATCGAATATTTTATTGTATATTTTATTACGTTTTTTATTACATTTTTTATTAAATGTCTCAACTGGTCAATTGGATTGGGCTGAATGTAAAAGCCGGGTAACCTGTTTCTTTTAAAATGGTATATCACCTGATCTATCATACATACCTTTTTAACATCCTTAACCATACAATACCATGCATCAATCCTCCCGTTTCATTCATTGCATTGGATGCAGCAAACTTTTGAATGCTGCCTTTTTCAGACTTTTTCTTTTTAGCATTATCCTCTTTATTTCCTGTAACAGCAAAAAAAGCCTGTTCACGCAGCTTGCCGCAGAGAAGACCGGAATCAGTTTTCAAAACACTATTCTTGATACCGATTCCCTCAATATCATGGATTATATCTACTATTACAATGGTGCAGGTGTGGCTATAGGAGATATTAATAATGACGGACTTCCCGATATTTTCTTTGCATCCAATACAGCAGGTAATAAATTATACCTCAATAAAGGCAATATGCAATTTGAGGATATCACAGCTAAAGCCGGGGTTGGTGATAAAAATGACTGGTCCACCGGTGTTACCATGGCAGATGTGAATGGTGATGGGTTCCTGGATATTTATGTTTGTGCAGTATCCAACCATAACCAGGATAAAGATATCAACCCCAATGCACATACTTATTTCAAAAATTCAAGAAACAGACTTTATATCAATAACGGCAATGGGACTTTTACAGAAGCATCTAAAAAATGGGGGCTGGATATACCCGGATACAATACGCAGGCTGTATTTTTTGATTATGACAATGATGGTGATCTTGACATGTTTCTTTTACAGCATTCCATTCATCAAACCGCAAGTTATGGTGACAGTACCGGTAGGAATATCTACAGCCCTATCAGTGGTGGCAAACTATACAGGAATGATGGAGACCATTTCACAGATGTAACAAAAGGCTCAGGCATCATTAGCAGTCCGCTGGGGTATGGGCTTGGTGTGGGGGTTGCAGATATCAACCATGATGGTTATGAAGACCTATATGTAAGCAATGATTTTAATGAGCATGACTACTATTATATCAATCAGGGGAATGGCACATTCCGTGAAATGAACCGTCAGGCATTTGGCCATGTTTCTAAATTTTCGATGGGTAATGATATTGCAGATGTCAATAATGATGGCTGGCCGGATATCATGTCTGTGGATATGCTGCCTTCTGATGAAAAAGTACTTAAATCATCCCAGGGTGAATACTCTTTTGATACCTATAATTACCTTACCAAGGCAGGTTACAATCACCAGTATTCTAAAAATTGCCTGCAACTGAATACCGGTGCCGGAGCGCATTTTTCTGAAATAGCACTCTATAGTGGTGTTGCAGCAACCGATTGGAGCTGGAGCCTTTTAATAGCAGATTTTAATCTGGATGGCATCAATGACTTGTTCATTACCAATGGTATCAAGACCAGGCCCAATAATATGGATTACGTGCATTTTTATTCTGCACTGAATGCAAATAAACAAAGGGCCAAAGGAAACAGGGCCTATGATAAGGATATGTTGAATCTGGCACCCCCCGGTGAATGGCATAGCTATATTTTTCAGGGAAATACCAACTTGCAATTTGATGATAAATCAGAGGAGTGGGGTTTTAGTAAACCCTCTCTATCACAGGGTGCAGCTTATGGTGATCTGGATGGAGATGGCGCTATTGACCTGGTTGTAAATAAAATGAATGAACCGGCTGGGATTTTTCAAAACAATAGCCGTCAAAATGATAAAAAGCCCAACTACCTGTCTGTACAAGTAAAGGGCCCCGGTAAAAACACTTCGGGTATTGGTACCAAGATCTTTCTTTATGCAAATGGACAATTACAATACCGTGAACTGCAGACTGTTCATGGATTTATGAGTAGCAGTGAGCCTGTTTTTCATTTTGGACTGGCCGAAAATACACAGGTGGATAGCTTGCTATTGATTTGGCCCAATCATACCTTTCAAAAGATATTCCATATTGCGGCTAACCAGTTATTGAAAATAGATTATCAAAGAAAGAATACGGATACATTGATCCACTATACTGATTTCATGGTCAGTTTGTTACATAAGCCAACAGACGATTTCTTTTCAGATATCAGCATTGGTTCTGGTTTAAATTTCAAGCACGAAGAAAATCTATCGTTCGTAGATTTTAATCACCAGCCTTTTATACCTCATGAACTATCAAGCCAGGGTCCCAAAATTGCTGTAGCCGATGTGAATGGAGATGGCCTGGAAGATGTTTATTTCTGCGGTGCCAAAGGTCAGGCTGGTGCGTTGTATCTGCAACAACCAGATGGGCATTTTGAAAAATCTCAGGATTCTACAGCTTTTGTTGCAGACCGGGCCAGTGAGGGTGTTGATGCGGTATTTTTTGATGCCAATGGGGATGGCTTCCCAGATCTTTATGTGGTTAATGGGGGCAATGAATACCCTGATAATGCCCCAGAACAAAATGACCATCTTTACCTGAATGATGGTAAGGGGCATTTTACAAGGTCAAAAGGACTGCCGGCCTTACATGGCAATAAATCGGTTGTTGCCGTTGCTGATTTTGACAGAGATGGTCACCCCGATCTGTTCATTGGTGGCAGATCCGGTGAAAAGTATGGTGATATTCCTGTTTCTTACCTCCTTCATAATGACGGTAAGGGTAATTTTTCGGTAGTAACTGATCAGCTGATTCCTGAACTTGGTCATATTGGAATGGTAACGGCTGCTGTATGGACAGATATAGACAAAGATGGCTGGCCAGACCTGATCGTAACCGGAGAATGGATGCAACCGGTCTTGTTTAAGAATGATCACGGAAGGTTTAAAAAATCAGCACTTACCGATCATGATGAAGACCTGAAAGGATGGTGGTTCAGCATGGGCACAGCAGATGTGAACGGAGATGGAAATACGGATATCCTCCTGGGCAATTATGGACTCAATAGTAAACTAACTGCCAGTTCAACCTACCCATTAAAAATGTTTCTGACCCAAAATATCAAGGAAATGGATAATAGCAACCAGATCTTGGCAGTTGCAAAAAATGGAAAGTATTATACATTTCTAACGAAAGAAGATCTTGAAAAGCCTTTACCCTTTTTGAAGAAAGAATTTTTAAGTTATGATAAGATGGCGGGTAAGACGGTTGATGAAATATTTGGGGAACGGATGAAAGGGGCTATAGAATTCAATGCCACTACACTGGCTTCAAAAATATTGATCAATGATGGCAAAGGACATTTTACAGCCCGGGACCTGCCTTTTACATTGCAATGGGCACCCATATTTTCTTTTGCAGCTTTTGATTTCAATAGGGATGGCCATCAGGATATTATGACCGGTGGTAATTTTTTTGGGGTCAATCCTTATGAAGGTCGCTATGATGCGATGGCCATTGGACTTTCCACCGGTGATGGTAAAGGCAATTTTAATAATATCATTCAGCATTCGCCTGCTTTATTATTGTCGGGTGAAGTAAGGGATATCAGGTTGATCCATATCCATAATAAAACCTGCCTGATCATTGCCAGAAATAATGACTTTCCTGTGATCCTGGAAATCAAAACAGCAGGAGCATCCGTCCAATAAAGAATAAGCAAATAAGAAGGGGGCTTATTAAAAAGCAATATGCCCCCTGATCCCAAATACATGAACTGGTCCCCTGTCTTTATTGTAACCGGGGTTATTGACAAATTGGTAATCGAAAGTGAGCCAGAAAGTGGATGTTAGCTTAGCGTTATAATACATTTCCATAATTCCTTCATGGCCATAATTGAGGTTACCGTCTCCGATGATAAAACCATAGCCACCTGCTTTTAAGAATGCCCTGTGTATGGGGGAAATGTCATTGATCACAGTTGCTATACCAGCCACATCATCTGCTCGACCCCAATGATTCCCTTTAACAGATAAACCCATACTGGCAGTCCGGTCTATTTCGGTAAATGCCCAGCTGGCATACTGACCATCATTCCAACCCAGTCTGGAGAAAAAGCCTATTTCATGGGTCAGTTCCTGCTCCACATTCAGAAACACCCCTTTCTTGCTTCCTCCATAAGTATGGAGTTCCCCATTTCCTGTGAACACATTCAGTAAAGCATTGTCTCCCACTTTTAAGGCATTTAAACCAGATTGATAGGAGGGTGACCTTGATGCAGTATAGCTTCCCAGTAACCGAATGGTTCCTTTCTTTCCATTGATATCATACGGTTTCTCGAATTCCAGGGTTTCAGAGTGTGCTTTATTCCATACATATTCCAGATCAGAATGGTTGGCGATGGTAGGCACAGCTACGCTGGATAACCTCAATGACCAGCCCGGATGAATGAGCTCAACTACCATGCCCATGGTATAGCCCCTTGTATTGGCAGGATAATCCCAGGCACCATTGGCCCAGGCCGACCAATTGAAAAACTGGGTACGGGGATCTTTGCTGAAACTGTTATCATCATAAAAATCACTGATGGCAAATTTTCCAATGGTCAATGTAACGCGATCTACAGGTATTTTATCGCGAACCTGATTCACATCATCTGGCGCATTTTCGTAGCGGGTATTCCCCAGGGGTATATTTTGCTGGAAATAGGCACGCGCAATAAAAGGGGCAGGTGCTGGATCTCCAATTCGATAGGTTTCACCGTTTAGAGCACCAGCAACCCCTACTGCATAGCTCAAACCCCGGCCACCTGAAATTTCAGGGTTAAAATACAAGGATCCACCATTCCAAAGCTTCTTTCCGATATACAAAGTAGCTGTCACACTGGTGGCACCTACTTCCGTAGTATCTGCCAAACTATTGATGCCGCTGTAAGTCGCTTTAAACCCTGCATGACTTTGGGAGATAACCGTAGATTGATAATGAAATGTCCAACTGCTTTTATGGCTTGAATCCGGACTTTGTGCAATAAGCGGAAGTCCTGGGAAAATGGACATACCTATCATACATACAAAATTTTTCATGGTGTTTTTTAAAATAGTGTTGAAATTGTACAATCAGGCTGCTCTGAACGTATCGTAAAGCAGGTAAATATTCAATGTCAGAATAATTGCAGCTACGATCCACGCCGTCCATTGCGTAAAACGAGTATTGGCGAATCTGCCCATCTTTTTTGGATTACCGGTAAACAGGATAAGTGGAATAACCGCAAAACTCAATTGCATGGAGAGAATTACCTGGCTTAGAACTAAGAGTTTGGCAATGCCGCTTTCACCATAAATCAGGGTTACAATAAATGCAGGAATAATGGCAATGGCTCTGGTTATCAGTCTTCTCAGCCAGGGCTTCAAACGAATATTCAAAAATCCCTCCATAACGATCTGTCCTGCCAGAGTACCTGTCAAAGTGGAATTCTGACCACTCGCCAGCAAAGCAATTGCAAATAAAGTTCCTGCCAAAGTAGTACCCAGTAGGGGTGCCAGTAATTGATGAGCTGTCATGATATCTGCAACATCCTGATGACCGGTATGATAAAATGTAGCCCCAGCTACGATCAGGATAGCTGCATTAATAAAGAATGCAAAAAACAGGGCAGCAGTACTATCAATCGTTGCAAATTGGATGGCCATTTTTTTTCCTTCCACAGTCCTTTCATAATTGCGGGTTTGTACAATACTGGAGTGCAGGTACAAATTATGTGGCATAACGGTAGCCCCGATGATACCAATACTGATATACAGCATGGAAGGATTCAGGATGATCTGTTTGTCGGGTATCAGGCTGCTGATCATGGGAGCAAAGGCCGGATGTGAAACCAGGATTTCATAGGAAAAGCAGGCAAGAATTACAAAGATCAGGGAAGCTACTATGCTTTCTATTAGCCTAAATCCCTTGTATTGAAAAAATAAAATGACCAGTACATCCAGTGCAGTGATAACAACACCTATCACCAAAGGAATATGAAATAAAAGGTATAATGCCAGCGCCGAACCAATTACTTCAGCAAGATCACAGGCGGCAATAGCGATTTCGCACAATACCCATAACATAAAACTAACAGAAGGAGAATAATGGTCCCTGCATACCTGAGCCAGGTCCCGTTCAGTTACAATTCCCAGTTTCAATGCCAGATACTGAAGTAACATGGCGAAAAGATTGGAAATAAAAATGACCGATAGTAGTGTATATCCAAATTGGGCACCCCCCGCAATATCTGTGGCCCAGTTGCCCGGGTCCATATAACCAACAGCTACCATCAATCCGGGACCGGAAAACGACAATAATTTCTTCCAGAATTTTCCGTTTACCGGAACATGGATACTGGAAAATACTTCCGGAAGAGATGGATCTGAGTGTTCATTACGCCAACCCTTTGATTCAAAAATACCCTTCCATCCAGCAGGCCTGTTC
>Ga0364887_10862_pt1 | contig 11199 bp, 3 predicted proteins | sample ExccelJu500001D4_4_FD_206924 | JGI IMG/M metagenome (GOLD analysis project Ga0364887, IMG submission 206924) | Enriched cells from Trout Bog Lake Hypolimnion, Wisconsin, USA - BchlTB.July23.5000.01.D4 | ecosystem: Environmental > Aquatic > Freshwater > Lake > Hypolimnion/Profundal zone | place...
TGATGGCGGGCCAGCTACTGCAGCAGAAATTGGTTATTCTACTACCTATTATTATTGGGATAATGGAATTGCTTCTGATCCGTATGGTAATATATATTTTTATTGTTATGGGTATAATAAAATTCGCAAAATTGATACAGCAGGGATAATTACGACAATAGCAGGCAATGGTGGATATGGATCATCAGGAGATGGAGGACAGGCAACGGCTGCCACACTTGGATATATCTGGGGGTTGTGTGCAGATGGTTATGGAAATGTTTATATGGCTGATGAAGCCTTCAGTAAAGTTCGTAAAATAAATTCTTCGGGTATAATTACTACCTATGCCGGAAATGGAGGTACTGGTTTCTCGGGTGATGGCGGACAAGCTACAGCCGCTCAGATTTATTTGCCATCAGGAGTTTCAATTGATGCAGCAGGCAATCTTTATGTATGTAGCTATCCTAGCGAACGTGTAAGGAAAGTTAATAGTTCGGGTATAATTACAACCGTAGCTGGAACTGGTACAGCCGGATTTAGCGGCGATGGTGGCCTTGCGACAGCTGCTAAATTATATGAACCTATAGGAACAGGAGTTGATGCTGATGGTAATCTTTATATCAGTGATTATGCAAATTTGAGGATCAGAAAAATAACTAATTACAACCGGCCACCAAAATTTGTGCATCGTCCATGGCAACCATTAGTTGTATGTGAAAATTCAGGCCCGGATTCAATAAACACCTTATTATCCATTATTGATTCGGACTTGTACCAGCCGGAAGCATGGGCGGTTTTATTACCAGCTTCACATGGTACTGTGTTCTGTACTTATGATACCACTTCAACAGGTGGGGTAATTACACCACATGGTATTACTTATGCACCCAATACCGGATATGCTGGCCCTGACACCTTTAAAATGACTATTTGTGACGGCTATGTTTTTGACACAATAGCTGTTTATGTTACGGTTAATCCGATACCATCAACCATAAACGGAGCTACATCAATTGCCGTAACAGAATATTCATTATTCAATTGCAGCACCGCCGGTGGTACGTGGAGCAGCAGTAACCCTGGAATAGTTTCCATAGGCGCGACAACAGGCCTTGCTACAGGTATTTCAGCAGGTACTGCAGTTATTACTTATACACTTCCTACAGGATGTATTAACACTACCACGGTAAATGTTTTCCCCTATGCTGGAATGACCATAAGTACTATTGCTGGTACTGGCACTGCAGGATTTTCGGGTGATGGCGGAGCTGCGATATCGGGCAAGATAAATAATACGTTTAACGTAGCTGTAGATGCCACCGGCAACCTGTATATAGCTGATTTCAACAATAACAGAATTCGTAAAGTAACAACTGCCGGAGTCATTTCTACTATTGCCGGTACCGGAAGTTCGGGTTTTGCCGGTGATGGCGGAGCAGCAACACTGGCAGTGCTTAATAATCCGTGCGGGATAACGCTTGACAAGGCAGGAAATATTTATTTTTCAGACTTTACCAATCAACGGATTCGCAAAATAAATACTTCAGGTATCATTTCAACAATAGGCGGCACCGGAGCCTCCAGTTATTCAGGTGATGGCAGCGCTGCAACTGCAGCAACATTTAATAATCCGGGTGGTATAGTATCAGATCCATCCGGTAATATTTATATTGCCGATGAATATAACAACCGGATACGCAGAATCAGTACTTCTGGTATTGTGACAACATTTGCTGGAAATGGTCCTGTCGGATTTTTAGCGGGTGGCTACGGAGGAGACGGAGGCGCTGCAACGGCAGCCCAGATCAATTTCCCCAATAACATTTCGATAGATGCAAATGGCAATATTTATGTATCAGACGAAGGCAACCAAAGAATCCGGCAAATAAATACTGCTGGTATAATTACTACAGCAGCCGGAACAGGCACAGCAGGATTTACAGGAGATGGTACAGCCGCTGTTGGGGCAAAAATCAGTGATCCGGAAGGTGTAGCAGTCGATTTGTTCGGTAACGTTTATATCGGTGATGCGGCAAATAACAGAATTCGTAAAATAAATACTGGTGGTATTATTAGTACTTATGCTGGGATTGGCTCTGCCAGTTATGGCGGGGATCTATGTGTGGCAACTTCAGGTGCACTGAATGATCCTTGTGGCATAGCTGTTGATGGTTCAGGAGAAATTTACATAGCAGACCGAAATAATCAGCGTATCCGGAGGATAAGCTATAACCATGCACCGAAGTTTAATGGCGGTCATGTACAGAGTTCATCAGTATGTCAGAATTCTACTGATTCCCTAAGTTCTTTGCTTTCCATTACTGATATTGATAACGGCCAGGGCGAAACCTGGAGCGCACTGCTGGGGCCATTGCACGGTACGCTTGCCTCCTATTATATTGGTACGTCTACAGGAGGATCTGTTTCGCCAACCGGATTATATTACGCTCCGAATATAGGATATACCGGACTTGATTCTATCCGGATTGTGATTACAGATTGTTCCGGAGGAAGTGATACTACATTAATTCATATTACTGTTACACCGCCTCCGTCATCTATTATAGGCGCTACTTCAGTTTGCCCAGGACTAACGACAACGTTTACTGATCCGGTAGGAACCGGGGTATGGAGCAGCAACAATACCAGTATTGCAACAGTGGGAGTTTCTTCCGGTATTGTTACCGGGGTTGTAGCCGGAACTGCGATAATAACTTATTCTCCGGGGGCAGGGTGCTCCGTTACGAAAGGCATAACGGTAAATCCTGCTCCTTCAGCCATTACAGGCCCGTTGTATGTTTGCCAGGGCCAGACAGTAACACTCAGCGACCCTACAACAGGTGGCACCTGGAGCAGCAGCAGCCCTGGTATTGCTGGCATCGTTGCAGGTACCGGTGTTGCATCAGGCGTGTCTCTGGGTACAGTTACTATTACTTACCTGCAGGCCGGGTGTATAGCAATAAGGACCTTGTCGGTAAACTCAGTTCCCGGACCTATTTTCGGAGTCAGCGCCGTATGTGCCGGAGCAAATACAGTGTTGACAGATACGGGAACAGGGGTATGGAGTACCGGAACACCAGCCATAGCCACAGTAGATTCCTTCACCGGCCTTGTAACGGGAGTTTCACTGGGCACGCCAACCATTACCTATACCTTGCCAGGAGGTTGCTATGCTACCGATTTGCTGGCCATTACACCAATACCATCTGCGATTCTGGGCCCGTCAACAGTATGTCTGGGTAGTACAATTACAGTGACAGATACTCCATCTGCGGGTATATGGAGTGCGGGCGGAATATCTTCAAGTGTTTCTATCGGCTCAGCAACAGGTATTGTATCGGGTGTTTCAACGGGAACGGGGACAATAACTTTTACAGGAAGTTCGGGTTGCTATAATACGATGACCATAACAGTCAATTCATCACCAGCAGCAATAACAGGAGATTCGGTTGTTTGTGCGGGACTTACCACAACGATGTCAGATGCAACAGGTGGCGGATCGTGGAGCAGCGGAACCCCATCGGTGGCCACAATTGTTTCCACTACGGGTGTTGTAACAGGCGCAACCAGTGGCTCCAGTATAATAACCTATACATCAGCGAATGGATGTACCGCTACTGATTCCATCAATGTTTATCCGATGCCGGCAACTATCAGCGGTACACCGACTGTATGCGTAGGCCTGACCACTGACCTGACGGATGTCACACCAGGAGGAACGTGGAGTTCGAGCTCCCCGGCCATCGGGTCGGTGAATTCGACTACCGGTGTAGTGACCGGACTTGTGTCAGGAACAACCAATATCATCTATAAGCTGCCATCAGGCTGTTCTGTGAATATGATAGTAACAGTTAACTCCACACCAACAGTAATATCAGGCCCGAACCATGTATGTCTGAATTCCTCAGTTACGTTATCGGACCTGACCACAGGAGGAATCTGGACGAGCAGCGCGCCAACTGTTGCAACAGTTGGTTCAGGTTCAGGATCAGTTACAGGCCTGCTTACGGGTACCGTAACGATGACCTACTCTGTAGGTGCAGGCTGTTCGATAACATTGCCAATGACCGTAAATCCATTGCCGGCAGTTATCAGCGGCACACCGATAGTATGCGTGGGCAGCAGTATAACGCTGACTGATGCCACATCAGGAGGTACCTGGAGCAGCAGTATACCGGCAAACGGAACGATAAGTACCGGCGGGATATTAACGGGGATAGCCACCGGCATATCAGTAATAGACTATACCTTAACATCTACAACCGGTTGCAGCAGGTCGGTAACGGCATCCATAAATCCTTTGCCGGCAGTAATCGGAGGGCCATCAACAGTATGCCCCGGAACAACAATAGCGCTGACGGAGACCTCATCAGGCGGTATCTGGACCAGTGCAACAGGCTCCATAGCCACAATCGGCACATCAGGAATAGTGCTGGGTGTAGCATCAGGCACAGCGACGATTTCATATACTTTATCCACGGGCTGTGCGCGTACGAAACCGGTTACTGTAAACCCGCTACCAACCGGGATTTCGGGGCCTTCAAGCGTATGTGCGGGTTCGGTCATAACGCTTACAGATGTTGGCGGAGGCAGCTGGAGTACATCCGGCACTTATGCAACGGTGGGAGCCTCAAGCGGCCTTGTAACAGGAGCATCGGCAGGTGTAGCAGTTATAAGCTATACGCTCAGCACAGGATGTTATGTAACGACCAACGTTACCGTTAACCCTGTGCCAGCCGCGATCGGTGGGCCAACAGCATTATGTGTTGGCGCGACAATTGCGCTCACTGATGCAGGAGGCGGAAGCTGGAACAGCCTGGCACCTTCTGTAGCCACTATCGGAGCCTCGAGCGGAATAGTAACCGGAGTTGCCACCGGCCCGGCAACAATAGTATACTCACTGCCGACAGGATGCACCACGGCAACCATTGTAACAGTAAGTACCACGCCAACAGCAATAGCCGGACCGGCAACAGTATGTTCGGGCGGAACCAGCAATCTTACTGATGCGATAAGCGGAGGATTGTGGACAAGTACAAATACGGGTGCGGCGACTATAGGCTCACTTAGCGGGTTGGTAACAGGAGCGGCTACAGGGGTTACAACCATATCCTATTCACTGGGTACAGGCTGTACTGTATACAAAAGTGTGAGTGTAGTACCAGCACCTGCAGCCATCAGCGGCAGCAGCAGCATATGTATACTGGCCACAACGCCCTTAACAGACGGAACAACAGGCGGGACCTGGACCTCAGTGCCTGCAACCATAGCCACAATAAGCGGTACGGGTGTAGTATCAGGCGTAGCAGCAGGCGTTGCCACAATAGATTATACCGTTGCGGGATGTGCAGCCACAAAAAATGTTACGGTTAATACCGCACCGACAGCAATTGCCGGCCCTGCATCAGTATGTTCCGGCTCCGCAATTACAGAAACGAATACGGTTACCGGCGGCAGCTGGAGCACTTCAGCATCTGTATTATCAGTAGGTACCGGATCGGGAGTGGTCAGCGGAATATCATCGGGTTCGGGAACAATAACCTATTCCGTGGGCAGCTGCAGTGTATACCGCACCATCAATGTAAACCCTTTGCCATCGATATCGGGCGCTACAGGTATCTGTACAGGACATACGGGTACATTAACTGCATCAATAGCGGGCGGGGTATGGAGCAGCGGAGTGACCACAATAGCTACTATTAATCCAACAACGGGATTGGTTACCGGTATAGCACCGGGTACTTCAACCATAATCTATCTTCTGACCACCGGCTGCAGCGCATCAGTAACGGAAACCGTTAATTCAGCGCCGACATCAATAACCGGAACATTATCAGTATGCGCCGGATCAAATAGTGCACTGGGTGATGGCGCAACCGGCGGAGTGTGGAGTATCAGTCCTGTAGCTACGGCCACCATCGGCTCATCGTCAGGGGTAGTCAGCGGAGTAGCAGCAGGAACCGCGATAGTGAGTTATTCGCTGGGCAGCGGCTGCAATGTATCAGCCGTTGTAACAGTAAATGCGGTACCATCAGCAATATCAGGAGCTACCCAGGTTTGTGCCTTATCCACCACGACATTAACTGATGGAACAACAGGAGGAATCTGGGGCAGCGGAATACCTGCTACAGCAACCGTATCCGGAACCGGTACAGTTACCGGTGTATCGGCGGGGACAACCAATATATCTTATACAGTAGCAGGGTGTTCCGCAGTTTATCCGGTTACGGTAAATCCGGTGCCACAGCCGGTGAGTGGGGTATCCAGTTTATGTGCCGGACTTACATCGCCATTTACGGATATGACTACAGGCGGCACCTGGACCTGTGCACCGGCAACCATAGCAACTATTGGCACTTCAGGCATGGTAACCGGAGTTATTCCCGGCAGTGCAACGATAACGTATACACTGCCTACAGGGTGCTTAATAACGAAAGCCTTAACGATTAATTCGGCCCCGCCAGCAATAGGAGGGAGCTCGCTGGTATGTATCGGATCCACCATACCCCTTACTGATGGAACACCTGGGGGGACATGGAGTTCAACTGTACCATCAGTAGCCGCAATCGGCACATCAGGAATAGTAACAGGTATGTCAACCGGTACCACAGTTATCAGTTATTCGGTGGGAGGTTGTCCTGCAATTAAAAATATTACTGTTAACTCATTGCCTTCGGCTATAGCCGGACCGGCAATAGTTTGTGTTACAGCAACTGTTACAGCCGCTGATGCCGGCGGGGGTACATGGAGCAGCAGTAACCCGGTTATAGCAACAGTTGGATCGTCCAGCGGTATTATTACAGGGGTAGCAGCGGGCACAGCCACGATACTATATTCATTGGGAGCGGGCTGCACAGTAAATGAGCTGATCACAGTTAATCCGTTGCCCTCGTCAATAAGTGGTCCAGCAACAGTATGCGCCGGATTTGCCATCAGTCTTACAGACGCAACAACAGGAGGAACCTGGTTCAGTGGCACACCATCCATAGCTTCCGTAAGCGGAACGGGTGTAGTAACCGGCCTGCCCGGCGGCGGAGCAGCGATCATCACCTATACGGCGCCATCGGGCTGCGTGGTGACACATGGGGTATCGGTTATCAGTGTAGCGCCAATATCGGGCGTTCATAATATCTGTGCCTATGGAGACACAATGAACATCAGTGATGTACCAGCCTCAGGATTATTTTTGAGTTCACTGGCCACAGTAACCAATCTTGGTGGCGGCCTTGGAAGAGTGAACGGCACTACACCAGGAACAGCAACGGTTACGTATATGCTGCCATCTGGCTGTATATCAACCACGGCCTTTACGGTTAATCCGTTACCTGGGCTTATAGGCGGAAGCGGGCACCTTTGCTCAGGCGCGGCTGCCACACTGTATGATGTCACCCCGGGCGGCATGTGGAGCACCTCAGGAACCGGTATTCTTACCGTGGGCAGTTCCTCGGGAGTGGTGACCGGCCTGTCGGCAGGAACAGCCTACGTGACGTATACGTTGCCAAGCACCGGATGCAAATCGGATACTACCGAGACGATTAACACTATGCCTGCAGCAATTACCGGATCAGCCAGCGTGTTTTTGGGAACGCCGGTAACCCTGAGCGATGCAGTGGCCGGAGGCACCTGGAGCAGCAGCAATACTGCTGTTGCAACTGTTGTGGCCGGAACCGGGCATGTTACGGGAGTTACCGTAGGCCCGGCCACCATTACTTACCAGACAGGCGGCGGCTGCTATGTAGCAAAGAATATTTCTGTGATGCCATCCAAATCAGGAGGCAAGGAAGAAAGCAGCCAGGATCTTAACGGCCCGAACCAGGTGAGGGTATCACCTAATCCAGGTGACGGAACATTTACAATTGATTTGTTGTGGACAACAGAAGAACTGGTGAATATAACCATAACCAATGTAGCGGGAGTAAAGATCACTGAATTCAGCACGGTTACCGTTAAGGACGGAACCAAGTCTGTACCATTGCAGCTTAATGTGGCAACAGGCATGTATATACTCACCGTTGCTGGCAGCGAAAACAGGTTTACAACCAAGATTATTGTGAATACAAAATAATAAAAGGAAATAGTTGAAAGCGGGTGGAATCTTTATGATTCCACCCGCTTTTGTGTTACAGGTAACAACTCAGGTATTGTACTAATTTGGATTTTTAACCACATCTGCGTTTTTTTTCGTTGGTTTGCATGATGTTAAAATACCGGGCTAAGACTCCATGGTGGCTGAAACTGATTTTTCCGAAGAAACTGGTTTGGGAAATGCCCACAGGTGATGAACCTGCCGTATACATAACTTTTGATGACGGGCCGCACCCGGTTGCTACTCCTTTTGTGCTGGATCTACTTGATAAATATGAAGCTAAGGCTACTTTTTTTTGTGTAGGCAACAATGTGACCAAATACCCTGAAGTTTATAGTCAGGTAATAAATAAAGGTCATAGCCCGGCCAATCATACCTTCAATCATATGAACGGGTGGAAGACGGATGATAATACCTACCTTGAGAATATTGCTAAAGCAGATGAGCATATAAAGAGTAAACTCTTCAGGCCGCCTTATGGAAAAATGAAAAGGTCGCAGGCGAGGAAGCTGAAGAAAAAGTATGCTGATTTAAGGGTTATTATGTGGGATGTCTTGAGTGCGGATTTTGATAAAGAAATTACACCAATGCAATGCCTGGACAATGTATTGCAGCATATAAGACCTGGATCAATCGTTTTGTTTCACGACAGTGAAAAGGCCTGGGACCGGATGAGTTATGCGCTGCCACATGTGCTGGAACACTGCAAGCAGCAGGGCTGGAAGATGAAAGCAATCAGTTGAAAATTCCAAATTCCAAATTCCAAAATCAGGGCACCAATTCCGAAAATTATGTTTACAGATACTCATACCCATCTTTACGACGAAAATTTAATGGCCGATATAGGCCAGTTGCAGCGGGCTATTGATGCCGGTGTAACCAGGATGTATATGCCTAATTGTGATCAGGGCACTATAAATGGCATGCTGGAACTGGCTGATAAATGGCCGGAAAACTGCCTGCCAATGATGGGCTTGCATCCTTGCTATGTAAAGGATCACTACAAAGAAGAACTGGCGCTGGTGGCAGAGTGGCTGGGCAAGAGAAAATTTTTTGCGGTGGGAGAAATCGGGCTGGATTATTACTGGGATCTAACTTTTAAAGAGCAGCAAAAAGAAGCCTTTGCCACCCAGATAGATATGGCGCTGCAATACCAGTTGCCTATAGTAATACACAGCCGGGAATCAACACCAGACTGTATTGAAATTGTAAGGAGTAAGCAAAACGGAAATCTCAAAGGTATTTTCCATTGTTTCAGCGGCACAATAGAAGAGGCAAGGCAGATCATTGACCTGGGTTTTTACATGGGTATAGGTGGGGTGATAACCTATAAAAAAAGTACACTGCCGGATGTAGTTAAAGCGGTTGGTCTGAATAATTTAGTGCTGGAGACTGATGCACCCTACCTGGCTCCGGTGCCTTACAGGGGGAAGCGTAATGAAAGCAGCTATATACCGGTAATAGCTCAAAAAGTGGCAGAAATTCTGAATTGCCCTCTGGAACAGGTGGCGAAAATAACTACTACCAATGCAGAAAAAGTTTTCCCTTTCTGATCAGAATGTACACCTTTGCAGCCCTTTAGGAGAGATGCTCGGGTGGCTTAAGAGGCACGCCTGGAAAGTGTGTGTACCTCTAAGGGTTATCAGTGGTAACTATGATATTGATATGGACGATTTTTTGCGCTGTAAATAGCGCTTTTTTTATACCTGATAAGGTTTGCTTCATCTCTTGAATTGTTGTTTAAATATTTTCTTAAATTCACCGCTAATCATTACCTTTGCAGCCCTTTAGGAGAGATGCTCGAGTGGTTTAAGAGGCACGCCTGGAAAGTGTGTGTACCTTTCAAAGGGTACCCAGGGTTCGAATCCCTGTTTCTCCGCCTTCGCCCGCTGTAGCTTCAGCGAAAGCGGGTAGTTGAGCTAAAGTACTTTTGCCAGGCTTTAGGTCTTTGATTAAATTTGGCGGGCTTCGGCGGACGAAGTCCGCCTTTTTTGTGCCATATTGAATGTAGTGGGAGAATTGACGATTTTTTGTACTTTAGCTCAATGTGGTTCTATGTGTATATACTCGAACTGAATAATGGCAAGCATTATGTTGGATGTACTGTGAATGTCAAAGAAAGATTCACACGCCACTCTAAAGGTTATGTACCGGCAACAAAATCACATTTGCCAGTAAAGCTACTTTGGTGTTGCTCTTTTCCCGATCGTTATAAAGCTTATGAGTTTGAGCGATATTTGAAATCAGGCTCAGGGAGGGCATTTACATTTAAACATTTGCTTTAGTATTTCAATATCTCATTCAAATCCTACACGAAAAAGTTTGAAAGTTGTTCTTTACAACCCTCAGAACGACAAAACCCGGGCTTGGCGCGGGTTTTGTCGTTCGAAGTGTCTTCTTTCGCCTGATGTAAAAATATTTCCTAATTTTCCACTATTAATTCTTGTAAATGAATAATTCATTTTTCGATGAGCTATGATATTTATTGTTACCGATCTGAACTAGGTTATCCCGATGTGGATGAAGCAACGCGCCTTACATACCATGAAGATGAAGAGATGATTAGCGATGATCAAGTTAAAACAATCGAAAAAATTGCAAAAGCACTTGCTGAATACAATCCTGATTTTAATCGATTTCAATTCGATTATACGCAGATTGCCGCTTTACAAGGTATCAATGTTGAAGAAGCTCAGCGGCAGTTCAGGCATGCAGAGTTAAATACATCCGAAGGAGCCTTGGTGACTCAAATCCAAATTATGGGTTCAAGCGCCTTAATAACCATACCTTACTGGTACATTGGAAAGAACGCAGCGATGGTATTCGCAAAAGTGAATCAATATCTCAAAATCATCCGTAAAGAGGTTGGCTACTTTGTATTTGACCCTCAGACTGGAAAAACATATGATCCCGAAAAAGAAGATATTGACGGATTGTTCATATATACTGCGACAACAGAACAAACTAACAAATATCAAGAATCGCTAAAATTACAATCAGTTGATGCACCAAAGAAAAGCGGCAAGACTAAACAAAAATCTTGGTGGAAATTTTGGTAGTGCATTGTTTAGTCAAAATACGCAATCGCCCTCACTTCCTCCACAAATAAGGTTCGAAAGTTGTTCCTTACA
>Ga0364887_10865_pt1 | contig 11168 bp, 11 predicted proteins | sample ExccelJu500001D4_4_FD_206924 | JGI IMG/M metagenome (GOLD analysis project Ga0364887, IMG submission 206924) | Enriched cells from Trout Bog Lake Hypolimnion, Wisconsin, USA - BchlTB.July23.5000.01.D4 | ecosystem: Environmental > Aquatic > Freshwater > Lake > Hypolimnion/Profundal zone | place...
CATCCATGCCTTGGGCATTACCATCAAGTCAAGTCCTTAATTTATATCCAATTTTAAACAAATAAACCGTGGCAACGAAAATGGCCGCGGCCATGAAGTTTATTTTTTACCTGAGGACGGCATCAGCTTTGTTGAAGGCAAGATGTATTTTCACGTCATCAAGGTCATTCCTCAAGGGATCGCACACATGCCATTTAAGGAAGACACCGCCGCACGATTAAGCCAAGATGAAATCCACGCGGTCTTCATCCGCCCTGACCCGCCGGTGGATGAGCAGTATTTAATGAACACCTTGCTTTTGGACCATTTACCTAAAAAAATCGCTGTCATTAATAGCCCTTCGGGCATTCGCACTGTCAATGAAAAAGTATGGGTCAGCCAATTTAAGGACATCACACCCCCCACCATCATCTCTGCCAATAAAAGAGATTTGCTGTCCTTTATTGCCAAACATAAGAATGTCATCGCCAAGCCCACGAATGGCTTCGGTGGACAAAGCGTATTCCACATCCAAAAAGAATGCACTAACACCAACGTTACTTTGGAAACCCTAAGCGAACGCTACAATAAGGCCATTATCGTCCAAAAATATGTACCCGAATCCAAAAAAGGCGATAAGCGCATCCTCCTTTTAAATGGGGAAATCCTGGGGGCTGTGTTGCGCCTTCATGAAGAGGGTGAGCACCGTAATAATTTTTATGCCGGCGGCAAAGCCATGCCCGCCAAGATCAATGCTAATGATAAGAAAATCGTGGCGCTGCTCAAACCTCATCTGCAAAAACTTGGGCTTTATTTCGTGGGGATTGATATCCTGGGGGATTATTTGATTGAGGTCAATGTCACATCACCCACTTGCTTGCAGGAAATGAACCGTTTGTATAATGTAGAGCTGGAAAAAAAGGTGATTGTTTTTGTGGAAAAATTGGTAGAATAAAAATATGCCTAATCTGACCTTATACCACTTCATGAGCTGCCCCTATTGCCAGCGGGTGCGGGACTATTTAAAGCAAGAAGGGATCAGCATTCCCATGAAAGACACCCATGAAAACGCCGCTAACCGTGTTGAACTTATTAAAATCGGCGGCCGTCCCCAAGTCCCCTGCCTGGTCATTGACGGCAAAGCTTTGTATGAGTCTTTAGACATCATCGAATGGTTTAAAAAGAACTATAAGAAATGACGATTGAGGCCATCAAACAACGCATCGAAACCGCCTTACCAGGGAGTATTGCCTACGTGCTTGATCCCATGAACGATGGGGCGCATTTGCAGGCCTTTGTGATCTCCCCTGCTTTTGAAGGGATGCCGGTATTTAAGCAGCAGCAATTGGTCATGGCAGCGATCAAGGACATTTTTGAGATTGTCCATGCCCTTGGCCTGAAAACCTTTACGCCCGCTAAATGGAGTGAGGTTAAATTTCAATATGGATATTAAATCTATAAGGAGAATATATGTTGACCCCACAATTACGCCAGGAAATTGAAAATGATATCAAGACTAATAAAGTGGTGATCTTTATGAAAGGCACCATTGAGCAGCCCATGTGCGGATTTTCAGGACGGGCTGTCCAAACCCTGCAGTCTTATGGTGTCCCTGTCAAGGGCCATAACGTCCTTGCCTCAGAAGACCTGCGCCAAGGCATTAAGGAATACACCAATTGGCCTACCATACCTCAAATCTTTATCAACGGCGAATTCGTCGGCGGAGCTGATATCATCGCGGAAATGCACGAAAACGGCGAGTTGGCCCAGCTGCTAAAGTGACCAAACCGAAATAGCAAGGTCATCCGAATGTTTTAATCGGGAGCCCAGGATAATACCATAGATAAGATCCACTTTTCCTTTGGAACCTGGCATGCTTTATGCTATCATACCCCCTTTACTAGAAGGGTAACTTATGAATAAAGACAATTCAAAAATACAGCCTAAAAAGGCCATTAACGGTGCCGAAGCCCTGATCAAATGTTTGGAAAACTTTGGCGTTGAATACATTTGGGGCTTATCAGGGGGTGCTGCCATCCCTATTTTCGATGCCCTGGTCGGCTCCAAGATAAAATTGATCCTGACCCGCCACGAGCAAGGGGCCACCCACATGGCTGACGGCTATGCCCGTGTGACAGGCAGGCCCGGCGTGGTGTTGGTCACTTCAGGCCCTGGGGCGACAAATACCGTCACCGGCATTCTGACGGCCATGATGGATTCCGTGCCCATGATCGTGCTCACCGGACAGACCATCACCTCGATGCTGGGCAAGGACGCCTTTCAAGAGGCTGACATTTCAGGCATCACCATGCCTGTGGTCAAGCATAGTTATTTGGTTAAAAATACTAATGATATCCCCCGCATCATCAAAGAAGCCTGGCATATTGCCCAGACCGGCCGGCACGGCCCTGTGTTGATTGATTTGCCGAAGGACATTACTTCTGCCCCATTTAGCGGGGAGAACCTCGACCCTGAAATGGACATTCCCGGATATAAAAAGGACACTCCCTCGCCTCATAAAGCTGATATTGTCAAAATGGCTAAATTTTTTAAGGGCAAGAAAAAGCCTTTATTGTTGGTGGGCCATGGCGCCGTGCTTTCGCGCGCGGGGGCTGCCATTAAAAAACTGGCTGAAAAATTAGGCTGCCCGGTGACCAATACCCTTTTGGGCAAGGGCGAATTCCCAGAGACCCATCCCCTGTCTTTAGGGATGCTCGGCATGCATGGGACTGCCTATGCCAATAAAGCCTTGATCAATTGCGATCTTATCCTCTCCATCGGCTCCCGCTGGGATGACCGTATCAACGGGAACAATAATGAATTTTGCGTGAACGCCAAAAAGCTCCACATCGACGTGGATTTTTCTGAAATCAATAAAATTGTCAAACCTGATGCATGGGTGGTCGGCAATGCCAAGGAAGTCGTCGAAGAATTGACCAAATTAGTGGGACCTTTGGACACCGCTGACTGGCTTAAAGAATTGGACTATTATAAAAAGGAATTTCCCCTCAAATACGCCAAAACCAACGGGCTTACCGCCCAGCAGGTCATTGACACCTGTTACAAGGTGACCCAGGGCAAGGCCATCGTTTCGACCGACGTGGGCCAGCATCAAATGTGGGCCGCCCAATTTTATCTTTCTGACAAAGGTAATTACTGGCTGTCTTCGGGCGGTGCGGGCACCATGGGTTATGGTTTTCCAGCGGCCATCGGCGCCCAGTTTGCCCATCCCAAAGATTTAGTGGTGGCGATTGTGGGCGATGGCGGGTTCCAGATGACCTTATACGAACTGTCAACCGTGTTCATCCATAAACTGCCTGTCAAGGTGCTCATCATTGACAATAAATATTTAGGCATGGTGCGCCAATGGCAGGAATTATTTTTTGATAACCGCCTCTCGGGTGTGGACCTGGAAGGCAATCCTGATTTCGTAAAATTAGCAGAAGCCTACGGAGTAAAAGGCTTTCACATGGACAAACCTGAAAATTGCGAGTCTGTGATGAGCCAGGCCATGGAATACAAAGGCCCTTGTGTCATCCACGCGGAAGTCATCAAGGAAGACAATGTCTTTCCCATGATACCGGCCGGCAAATCAGCGTTTCACATGATCGTGGAAAAACCCACGACCAAAATGGAAAAGCCGTCGGGGTCGACTTAATAAAGCGTTAAGAAGGAAGTGTTAAATGATGGATAAACTGCCTTTACATACAATCAGCGTTTTGGTGGCCAATAAACCAGGTGTGCTGGTGCGTATCGCACTGGTGTTTGCCCGTCGGGGTTATAATATTAACTCGCTGGTGGTTTCGCCGACTATTAACCCTAAATTTTCACGCATGACGATCACTGCCATCGGCGATTTGGAGACCTTGGAGCAGATCATCAAAAACGTCAATAAGCTCATTGACGTCATCCATTGCGGGGAACATCCGGCCAACACGGTTGAAAAAGAACTGGCCCTGCTTAAGACCAAGGCCTCCCCTGCTGTCAAAGCGTTTGTGGCTAAAAACGCCCGCAAATTCCACGTGCGCATCGATGATGCCTCGGAAGGCTGCTATATCATCGAACAAACCGGCACCACCGTCGAACTCGATGAATTCGAGGCCCTCGTCAAAAAATACGGCATCCTGGAAATGGTCCGCACTGGAAAAGTGTTGATTACCCGCGGTAAAGAAACCACTTAAATCACGGTCGGACACAATATCCAACCCTACGGACGGTCGCTGAGGCTGCAGGGTAAGATTTTGGGGAGCTCTTTGGGGGGAAGGATCACAAGGGCGATGTCGGTGAATGAATCACCGTGTTCGACGCAGGATATTTTGCATCGATCGACATCAACCCCCTCGCGTTCAATGCCCAGGTATTGGGCAATGGCGGCCTTTAGGGCGTCAAGTTCCATATACAAGATAAACTGGGCCTCTTCATCGGCGTTCAGGTTTAATACCGAGACCAGCATCCTGAAGTCCATATCAAGCACTTCTTCCAGGGTCTTTCCCGAGCAAAATTGGGACAAGGTCTTGCCGCCTCCAATTTCGCTGGAACAAGTGATCTTGGCGAAATCAAATTTGACGATGCGTTCGTTTAAATCCAATCGTATGTTAAGCCCTGAAGAGCTGTCGGAACATGGCATGGTTTTAAGTATACACTAATTCGCCTTATTAACAAGCTCAAGAAGTTTGCGGGCTTGGGGATTGTCTGGGTCAAAGAATAAGCAACGGCTTAAGAAATCCCGCGCTTGGGGTAGATCTTTATGGATGTAATAATAGATGCCTAAGGTCTTTAAGGTATCTGGATAAGCAGGATTGATCGCCAAGGCGCGCTCCAAGTATTTTAAGCTTTCATCTTCCTGCCCTTTATAATGACATATCACGGCCAGGGCATCCAGGGAATCCACATCAAATGGATTTGCCGATAAGGACCGGACCAGGTATTCCCGGGCGTTGGCAAGGTCCCTGTGTTCGAAAAATACCACCCCTAACCGCCGCAGCCACATAGATTTGATTAAGGGGTTTTGTGATTGCTCCACCATGTCCTTTATGCCTGGAATATCGTCATCATACCGCATTAACAACTGTTGATCAACGACCGTTCGGGGCCACCATTCTAAAGACCGCGTATGGCGCAGCAATGCTTCCTCCGTCGTCCAAAATCGCCCTTGGTAACAACTCACCCCTGCGAACAATGTAAAAAATATAACCACCCATCTAAGACGCAATTGGGCCATCCAAAGGCAAAGGCCCACAGAAGCAAAATACAAAATATGCAGTGCCAGGACATTCCCTTGCTTGGGGATATTGTGCCAGATCAACAACATCGGCAGTATACCGATAAGTACCCAGTATAAGGAAAAACGGTTGATGTTGCCCGAAACCTTGCCATCCCCGGATGTTTTAATCGGGTAGCCAGGACTTGGATAAACTGGATTCCCGCTTTCGCGTGAATGACAGATTATGCGGGAATGACAGTTTATGCGGGAATGACAGTTTATGAAGGAACGGGAAATAAGAAAAGTGTATAAGATATAAGAAATAGCGACTTCCCGGGTGAGTGCGGCAAGGGCCAAAAATACAAATGCAAGGACATATCCTTTTTTTGACCCTTTTTTAAAACCCCATAGCATCATGACCATTGCCGCCAAGGCAAACAAAGCGCTTAATTCATCACCACGGCCCGTCACATAACGCACCACCCACTCCTGGGTCGGAAGGACACAGAACAATAAAGCTGTTTTAAGGCCCAAGGGCATTTGCCCGAATAACTGCCCTATTAAAAGATATATAAGAAAGCAGTTGATGGCATGGACCAATAAATTCATCCACTGCCAGCCACGGGCGTTCAAGGCAAATAAACGGTAATCCAATATCCACGAGCATTGCAGCACAGGCCGGTAATATCCGAATTTTATATAGCCTGATGACGGGTTTGCATCAAACAGGCGGGAGGTCCATATATTTTTATAAAGAGAAGGATTTTTGATCAGGGGATTACGGACAACGGTGTAATAATCATCTAAAACAAATTCAGCATGCCTTTGGGGCCAATAGACGCCCAAGCAGACAACAGCTAAAAGGATTGCGACGAGCCATGCCTTCATTGAAACAAACTCTTTAGGATATTGCCGCCCATATTCATCAATGCCTTCCTGCTTTTTTTCCTAAAATCCTTATTAGGCTTATATTTGACATGAGGGATTACACCTGTGACGCTGGCACCAATGGCAATGCGTTTGCTGTCATCCATCAAAAATTGCAAACCTCCAATCTCATTGACCAAGGCAGCGGAAACGTCGGTATTCAAGTGCAGCATGGTCTGCATGTCCATGTTCAATCCAGGGTCCACTGAACCCTTGGCAGTCAACTCAAAAATATTGGTCTCAATTGAGGAATCATTAATAAAAACCGACTTGTCATGGATGGAGAATTGGGCCGTGGCCTTATTGATGACCAAATCTTGCGTGCTCAAATTGCCTGGAATATCATCAATGCTCCCAAAGACCTGCAAGGTGCGGGACAAAATGACCTGGAATATATTAAAATTCTTTATGACGCCGCCTGTGAGGTTTATCTGCCCATCAACCGTTGGGCCGCCCTGCTTGAGGGACCCCAAATTTAATTGCGCATCCGCCCAGACATCCTTAAAAAGGGGGATGTCCTCGTCACCGGCGTCAATGCCTTTGCGCACAAGCGGGAAAGCATCAAACGATAAATGAAAGGGTTGTGACAAAGAAAAATCCTTCAAGGTTGAATTGATGTTCAAAAGCCAGATTTCCAAAGGCATGCTTTGGCTTTGGTCAATATAAGAAATGGCCGCATCTTGGATTGTCACATTTTCGGGGGACACGTACCAATTATCTGCCGGTGCTTGAGTTACATAGTTTCCCATTGCTGCTACTTTTGCCATTTTGACCCTGCTTTCACCGGGGAAGGATTTTAAAGCACCTTGAGATCCTTCGCGGAGTTTACCCCCGAATGCTTTAGTCGGGGGCTCAGGATGACGATAATCAAGCTGAACAGCTTGTATAATACTACCGACATTTATATTCCCTTCTTGAGAACGGATAATATGAATTTGCGGTGACTGCATAAGGATATTAATTATATGGATTTGCCGGTGAAAAATTAAAGACATTAAATCGAGATTTATACTCACCCTGTCAACTTGGATAAATGGCTGCCTGGTGAAAGCGGTGTCGTCCGCCACAATCACAGGTCCCGCATCCAGGGTTAGGCCCCGCGAAGATAAGCCCAGGCCAAGGCGTCCGATAGTTACAGGCCGCCCTATGGCCATGGAGGCTTTCCTGGTCAGTTGAGACAGGTATTGCCCGGAATTAAAAGTTTGAAGAAGGATGACAATGACCGTACAAGCGGCCAATATCAACGCTAAGAAAGCAACAAGAATAATGTTGATGGTTTTCATATTATCGATTTTGCTGGTCCTGGATCCGCTGTTGTTCATCTTCAATGCGTTGGCGGCTTTGCTCTTGCTGGTCCTGGGCTTTTTGCTCTTCTTCATCCACCTTATCAAATAGCGTGGCTGATTTATCGCTGACTGATGAATCATGGTCTTGGAGAGATTGTATGGAAGAAGCGGTGTTCATGTTCAACAAATCCTTTTGATCAGAGAGCATTTGCCTTTTTTTGCCTATTTGATTATTGACATCAATCAACTCCTGCCCATGGGCCACCAAGAGGTCTTGCTCATCCTGCATTTGCAAGCCCAATGCTTTTAATCTTAGGACATCCATGGTGTTTTTTCCATCGCCCCGGCTGGTAATATCATTGATCTCTTTCTGGGTATTCTGCAATATGGCATGGTCGCCTTCAATCATGTCAACCAAGCTCTTGTGTTTTTGAGTAAGCTCATCCATCTGCTTGTTAAATTCAACAACCCCCCCGTTGGTCGATACATTCCATTGCTGGGCCTTACTTGTGAAGGAATCTCCCGTCATCTCATTATCACTGTCATCCACCACGGCTTTAGAAGAGGGCATGCCCAGATGTTTGGGGCCAATATAGGCAAGGACCCCGACTATTAAGGTGATTATAAATAAGAAAAATAAGGTGAATTGTCCCATATAATCAAAAAATTTTGAAATATCTACGTCATTCTGAGCGAAGCGAAGAATCTTTTAAAGAATTAATTTTGTTAAGATCCTTCACTTCGTTCAGGATGACGATTTCAAATGCATCAACGCTGTCAACAGGCAGCCTGCAGCTGCCTTGAAGGCATATACTCGCTTGCGCGCGCCCTAAACCCGGTGTCAATTTTACAGCTTTATAGGGTATAAAATGTTTATACATGACTTTTATCATTTTGGCAATTGTTGCGTCATCCATTGGGCCTTGAAAGGTTATTTCCATAGGGCCCTGCAGATGCCAGGCCAAGGCTGACAATAAAAAACTATGCGCGTAAGGTGCCCGGGCCACAGCGGAAGCAAAGCAATTGAACAATGCTTCAGCATGTGACAAATAGGCGTGCTTGTTGGTCAACGCGTAAAGCTTTAAGAGGCCCAAAGCAGCAACTGAATTTCCCGATGGTATGGCCCCATCATAAATTTCCTTAGGACGTAAAATCAATTTTTCCGCGTCATAGGCCGTCATATAAAATCCTCCGGCTTCATCGGCAAAAAGTCCTATCATCCCATCAGCCAGCTTCTGGGCCGCATCAAGATATTTGTCCTGGAAACTTGCCTCATAAAGTTCCAACAATCCATAAATGAAGAAAGCATAATCATCAAGCATGGCTGGGATACCTGCAGCGCCTCCGGCGGGGCCGGCCTCACCCTGGCGCCAACGGTGCAACAGGCGTGAATCTGCCATCATTTCTTCCAAAATAAAATCAGCGGCTTTTGCTGCTGCTTTGGCATATTTCGTTTCCCCTAAAACACGGCTGGCCAAGGCAAAACTTGCAATCATTAATCCGTTCCAATCACATAAGACTTTATCATCCCTGTGAGGCCGCGGCCTTTGTTCCCGTAAAGCCAAGAGCTTGGGCCTAGCCTCTGCCAGTATCCCCTTGATTTCACCGGCAGGCCTGTGAAATTCTTCCACAGCCTCCTCGATGGTATGTGCAAGAAATAAAATGTTCTTGCCCGTAAATTCCCCATGGGGATCATTGGCAGCATTACCTTGTGCTAAGACCCCATAGCAATAATTAAAAATGGCCGAGGTATCCTTGCCTAAAACACCTTCAATTTCTGATTGCGAGAATACATAAAAAGCCCCCTCTTTTAAAATACCATCCGCGCTTGTCAGGCTGTCAGCATCTTCCGCTGAATAAAATCCCCCCAGCGGGTCAGTCAGGCGACCTAGCACGTAGTCGAGTATTTCGCGGGCAATCTGGGAGTACTCAACCATGCCTGTGGCCTGATAAGTTTCTAAATAGGCCCGTGACAACAGGGCTTGGTCATAAAGCATCTTTTCAAAATGCGGCACATGCCAGCGTTCATCGGTTGAGTAGCGGTGAAACCCACCGCCTAAATGGTCCCAAATGCCCCCGCGGCCCATGGCCGTCAATGTTTTCTCAACCATGGCCAAGGCTTCCGGCTGGCTGAACTGCCGGTTAAATCGTAATAAAAATGATAAATTATGCCCCATCGGGAATTTAGGGGCGCCCCCAAAACCCCCATTGCCTGCATCAAACTGCCCCCGCATCTGACGGAAGGCCTTGTGCAGGAGGGACTCGTCCATTTCTGTCGTCATTCTGAGCCCGAAGGGCGAAGAATCTCGACTTGGATGAGATCCTTCGCGGAGTTTACCCCCGAATGCTTTAGTCGGGGGCTCAGGATGACGAGTGCGAAGGCTTTCTGTTATCGAAAGGCTGGAGGATAAAATATTATCCCGGTCCGATCTCCATCCTGATGCAATTGAATTTAATAAATCGATAAAACCTATGCTTCCCCATTTTGCGTACGGGGGGAAATAAGTGCCGCCATAAAAAGGGTCGCCTCGTGCCGTCAAAAAAACCGTCAATGGCCAGCCTCCCTGTCCTGTCATGGCGGTTGTGGCCGACATATAGATGTGGTCAATATCTGGCCGCTCTTCGCGGTCAACCTTAATGGCAATATAATGCTCATTAATTATTTTGGCGATTCCAGGATCTTCAAAACTCTCGTGGGCCATCACATGGCACCAATGGCAGGTGGAATAACCTATGGACAATAGGACCGGCTTGTCCTCCCGCTTGGCTTTTTCAAACGCCATCTCTCCCCATGGATACCAATCTACGGGATTATGGGCATGCTGCAGCAGGTAAGGACTTTTTTCATTGATGAGATGATTGGTCCTCATGACGGACACTCACCGTTGTTCGCAATTCCGGGATTATTGGGCATTTGAAGCATCAGGGGCAATGACTTCTTGGGGCCTTGCACTCAGGGATTTCTGGCGGGCTGCATCCATATATTGTTCTGATCGTTTATATCCAGGCAGGATATCCTGGACATCTTTAAACCTGTCAGCGGCTGAGACGTAATCACCCTGATTATATAAACTCATGGCTTCCTGGTACATGGCTTCAACACCATCTTCTAATTCCTTGCGGATAGCTTCACGCTGGGCCTGCAATTGGGCCTCGCGCTGACGCTCTTGGGCGTCCAACTCCCGGCGGCGCTGGGCTTCCTCACGGACAATCTGTTCTTCCTTAAGCTTTTCTTCATGCTCCTGTTCCTGCTGTTGGAGGGCGTCCTCTTTTTGTTTTTCCTCTCGGGCCCTTTTTTCCGCTTGAGCTTGGGCCAGCCTTGTTTTAGCTTCTTCATCGGCCTTGATCTGGGCTTGACGGGCTTCTCTTAGTTTTTGGCGGGCTTCTTCGCGCTGGGCCCTTAATTCTTTTTGGTGCTCCCGTTCCTTTTCCCTATCTTCAATACGTTTTTGGCGGGCATCTTCCGCGGCCTTTATCCTGGCTTGACGGTCTTTTTCACGTTGTTCTTTTTCATACTGGGCATCAAGAAAAGCTTTTCGCTTGTTTGAAAAATCGATTTGCGCCTGGACTTGTTGAGGAGTCAAAGCTGGCGGAACGACCACTGCCGGTTGGGGTGCTGGAACAGGCACAGGTGCTGGCGCAGCTTTCACGTCATTCTGAGGCGCAGCCGAAGAATCTCTTAAAGAATTAATTTTGTTGAGATCCTTCGCTTCGCTCAGGATGACAATAGGAACTTTAACTTTATGAAAACGCAACATTTCTTCTTGTTCTTG
>Ga0364887_10306_pt2 | contig 11060 bp, 10 predicted proteins | sample ExccelJu500001D4_4_FD_206924 | JGI IMG/M metagenome (GOLD analysis project Ga0364887, IMG submission 206924) | Enriched cells from Trout Bog Lake Hypolimnion, Wisconsin, USA - BchlTB.July23.5000.01.D4 | ecosystem: Environmental > Aquatic > Freshwater > Lake > Hypolimnion/Profundal zone | place...
TTTGGCATCTCGCCCATCCTTTTCCAGCAATTGAATTAAAAGCATCAACTGCAAAGTTTGCAATTCCTTCGCCAGCTTTTATACTTAAACAAATAGGATTATACCAATCGCAGTCACGGGATTTTCTTTCCTCGGTAGCAACGCCATAAGTTCCGGAATCATGAGTGCCAGGAATTGATAACTGATTGATCCTTTTCTCATCATCTATATTTTTCATCCAGCTAACCCGATCATATTTTTCTTCTTTTGACCATTTTTGATAATCCCCGCCATTCCATGGAAGTAAATAAAAACTCTTCGCATTTCCGTCTAATACCTTTCCGCTTTCTTTATGAATAATTTTAACGAATCTGTTGTTATCTAACGACTCCAATTTCCATTGTTGAAAATTTCCACCATTCCAGACGCCAACATGTATTTTTGAACCATCGCTATACAGAACTTTACCAGAACGAACGTTAATAATTTTGATATAACCGTTACCTACATCCTGAAAAGACCATAATTGGTAATCGCCATTATTGAAATCCCCAAAATATAAATCATTTCCATTGGAATCCAATACTTTCCCGGATGCTTTGTGAAACAGAAAATAATTTTGAGCGAAACTGATATTGCAGATCAACAGCAAACATACACAAATGTACTTTTTCATATTCTTTTATAGTTTTTGTTCATAAAACCTTTCCCTTAAACCAAAAAAAAAGCTTTGTAAATTAAAGGAATTGTATATGTCATTTACCCTCTTTTGCAAGCTCTTTGTTTATACCGGTAATAATATCTTTATAAAGTATGATGTTTTTTCCTCTTTTCAAGGCCATTAAAGAACTATAAGTAACAACATTTATTATATTACCACCTGTAAGCTCATATTCAGTGGCTATTTTATTCAAATCTATTTCAGCCTCAAGAACAGATTTGCCGGAGAAAGATTGCGGCCAAAGTCTTCCTCTGTTTTCTGCTGAAGGCACAGGAAAATGAATGGATGACTGAAACCTTCTGATAAATGCTTCATAGCAATTTGATTTAAGATTGGTTGATAAAATAATTAATCCCGGAAAATCTTCTATCCGCTGCAGCAGAAAAGCAATTTCCTTATTGGGATAACACTCTTGATTATCAGTATCACCTGTTCGTTTAGTAAACAATGCATCTGCTTCATCAAAAAACAATATCCAGTTTTTATTTTCTGCACGGGTAAATATTTGGTCAATATTTCTTTCTGTTTCATTTATATATTTCGATACCAATGCAGATAAATTAATGCGATAAACAGCTAATCCTGTAGCTTTTCCTATCAGTGAGGCCGTAAGTTTTTTTCCTGTTCCTTCAGTGCCATAAAACAAAACACGATAACCGGGTTTTATATTCTTTTTTAACCCCCACTCATTCAATAAAGTATCTTTATAAGTGATCCATGTTTTTATTTCTTCTATTTCATCAAAAGTGTTTGCATCCAAAACAAGGTTGCCCCATTCAAGTTCTGTTTTTAATAGTTTTGCAGGAAAATGAATATCAACATCAGAGGTATAAAAAACACCTGTTGTAAAAAACCGCAGATATTCATTTGAAAGAATTAACAGATTACTCAGTTGGTTATCTCTGCTATTTTTATTTTCTAACCGTAAAACATTTTTTTTGCTGAAGAAATGATTGGTATCAAAAATTTCAAATAAAGAAAACCTTGTTGCCAGATTATCTCCTGCAAGTACAAATGCAACAGTTTCACCTGTTGGTAAAAATTCCTGATAACCTTCCATTTTTTTTCCGCCAAATTCGGTAAACGGTTTATTTAAATTTACATTTTGTATGAAAAAAACATCAAGTAACTGGGGCTTTAAATGTGGAGCAAGAGCCAGCAACAGAATAACTCTATCATTAAACCCAAGATTGTTTTCTTTCAAAAAATTTGTAAAATTACTGTTGCTGTTATTTGTATCGGGCAAAGGGATATCGTGTATATCAGCGTAACTGCATTCCTGAGTGAAGTGCAATCTTATTCTTGTATCTATTACTGTTGCAAGCCAATTTAATTCTGCGTTTAAAACAATCGCATTTTCCGCTGATATGTTCATTGTAAACTATAATTTATTTTTCAGTAGATTGAATATAACGGAGCGTTAATCTAAATTATTTTTTTTGAATATACAAGTGATTGTGCTACTTTTTGAAAAATAATAAATTTCAGGCATGCAATAATGGTGTTATCACCCTTCAAACCTACTGACCACCGTAAATATTTCCAGGTTTTTACCGCCAGTAATAATCATTCCATTGCATATCACCCATGCATGTGCATTCAATTTTAGTGTATCCGGGTTTTTATAAACACCAAAGAGCAGCAGGCTGATAATTCCCCTTCTTTTTAGCATCATTTTAGCTGCCAATGCCTGTTCAAAACATTTTGTACGCCAGAAAGCATAATGACAGCCTCGGGAGATGGCAATACTTATTTGTTGCAGGAATGCAGGTTTAACAGATGTATAGTCATTTGTACTATCTGGCGTTACGGTTTTGCCCAGTAAGGGAGCCAACTTTTTAAAAGGGAGGAAAATAAGCAGTAACCTTGCTACAGCCAGACATATCCATGCTTCTGCAAAAAGCTGATATTCTTTTAAAGTTATTTCTTTAAGCATGTTGCATCAGGTTTTCTATATGTCTAATTAAATCTTCAGGATTGCATATTTCCGGGCGTTTAATTTCATATACTTCCACTGTCTGCATCAGGTTGGAAAACAACTGAAACACCAGTACTTTCAGGTCAGGGTCTTGCAGCAGTATGGGCCGGTAAATCTGGCCTATCATTTCTTTAAAAATAGCTGCACCGGTAATTTGCCTGCTGGTAAGCTGACCGTCAGCCGCTTTTTGTAAGATAATCATTTTTTTTACCGGATACTGAGAAGTATCAAACTGTTCATGAAAAAATATCCCATATTTATTCAATCCGGGTTTAATTTCAAAATCACGGTTACTGAATAATGCATCATCCAGTTTGGTAAGGGTATCCTCCCATAGTTTCATCATAGGATAGGAGGCAGCAGCAGAAACAGTATCCTTATTAATTGCTAAAACTATCACATCATCACTAAAAATGGTGTATCCTTTTTTCAGTAATCCGGCTACAGCAGTAGATTTACCTGCACCGGAATCCCCGGTAATTAAACATAGCCCACCCGTTTGTAAAATAGCAGATGCATGGAGGGGCAATAGTTTTCGTTGCAGCAACACCGCCGCCATTACAGTTGCCAGTAAGTATAAGCGTACACTGCGCATTTCATTTACCCTTTCATTTATTTCAACAGTAATGGAATGGCCATTTGTGGCATAATAGCTTGCAATATCCTTTACCTTAAACAACAGTTTCTTGTTACTGATGTTAAAGGTAAACAGGTTGCCTTCTATCTGTAGTCCTTCAATTCTGGCCGGGGTTTTGCCTGTAATAATCATTACATCAAATTTATCAGCATCAAAAGGCAATAATTCAGGGAATTCTATTTCAGATGCAATAAGTAATCCAAAACCCCAGTAATGGTACATAAACTGTTATTAATAGGTGTGGTACAAATAAAAGGGATTTTTTTATTTTTTAAGTATTTACATCTATAATGTGGAATTTTAAATAACGAAGTAGCTTATTGACTAAAAATGGGTAAATTTCGCCAGCTAATAATCACTTTGATATTTGATTAAAACAAACTCAAAAAATGAATACACTACAAACAATAACCATCGCTTCCAAAAGCCAATGCCCATTAACCGTAAACCGTTTAGGGTATGGTACTATGCGCCTCACCGGAGAAGGTATCTATGGAGAACCACCCAACAGGCCGGAAGCTTTACAAATATTAAAACGTGCGGTGGAAAGCGGGGTGAATTTTTTAGATACTGCTGATTTTTATGGTGAAGATGTAACCAACCGGCTGATATCGGAGGCTTTATATCCATATAACGAAGATTTGGTAATCTGTACCAAGGTAGGAGCCACCCGAAAACCGGATAAAAGCTGGATTCCGTTTAATACGCCTGAAAATCTGCGTACCAGTATCGAAAATAACCTTCGCACTTTAAAAATTGATCAGATAAAGCTGGTACATCTCAGGTCGATGGGCAGCCCTGATATTTTTAAAGCAGGTTTGGAAGCAATGTTTACCCTGCAGCAGGAAGGAAAAATATTGCATGTAGGTGTTAGCAATGTAAGTGTTACAGATTTGCAAACTGCCATCAGTATGGGCAATATTGCCACAGTTGAAAATATGTATGGCCATGCGCAACGAACTACGCTGATCCAGCATCACATGAAAACCTATGGTGGCGGGGAAGTGCTGTCTCTTTGTGAACAGCATGAAATACCGCTTATTCCGTTCTTTTCCTTACTGCATGCAATAGATAAAAAGGATAACCGGATTACTGAAATTGCTCATAAATATAAGGTTTCAGAAGCACAGGTCAATATAGCCTGGTTATTACATCAATCACCCTGGATTTTACCCATACCCGGAACCAGTTCTTTAAAACATTTTGAGGAAAATATTCAATCTGTAGTTATTGAACTTACTGAAGAGGATATGCAGTTTTTAGAATAATACTGTTAATTCGAATTTTTTTCAAACTTATCCCCTTTGGTCCACTTTGGTTTTGAGGGATTATCGGCTATATATTTGGCGGACAGGATAAAGGAATGAATGAATTTCATGGCATAGGAAAGATTGAGATTATCAACTTCATCACTTAACTGGTGGTACCTGTTCAGAATACTTTGATCAAAGCTTTTCATTCCCAGACTAAACGTAGGGGCAGGAATGCCTTTTTGTGCCAAAGGCAGGTTATCACTACCATAAAACAGCCTTCCAGAAAGGGGATCTGGCAAAATTGTTAATCCATATGCAGCACAGGCTTTTCTGATATCCTCATCAGCAGAAGTTCTGCCCAAACCCACCAGTGTGATAGCTGTAGTATCATTATAACTGGCATTATCAATATTCAGGTCATATACCAACTGTATAAGGGGCAGGGGTGGATGTTCTGCAAAATAGATACTGCCCAGCAACCCCATTTCTTCGCCTGTAAATGTTACAAAAAGTATGGAACGTTTTGCGGGATATCTGGCAAAATATCTGGCCGCATCTATAACAGCAGCAGTACCAATAGCATTATCCCTGGCGCCATTGTAAATACTGTCCAATTTGCCTTCTTCCATTTTCGGATGCTTTGCAATACCCAGGTGATCATAATGGGAGGACAGGACAATGAATTCATTCTTGAGTACCGGATCTGTACCTTCCACCCAACCCATTACATTTTTAGCAGGTACTGATTTTAAGGATGAGTCAGCAGAAGAATTAGTCTCCTCAGCATTTTCAAATCTGTATTTAAGATCAAATGGTTGAAAATAATCGGGCAATCCGTTGATTGTTTTTAATCCGAAACTTCTGAAAGATTCACTGATATAACGCGCGGCAATATTGATTTCCGGCCTGGTGCTGCTCCTGCCCATCAGTTCATCCGAAGCCAGAAAACGAAGGGGTGACAAAGCGATTGCAGGAGGATTTGATGCATTGATTTGTGAGGAGACAGATGATTGTCCGCTTACACAATTTAAAACAAAGCAATAAATAAAAACGCAAATAATGGATTTCATGACTATAATAATTGAATACACAACATACAAAACTTTGGGGCAAAAGTTATATATTGTCTGTAATTAACAGGTGGCATTAATAAACAAAAGCGCATGAAAGATAAAAATAATTTGCATGAAACAGGTTATAAACCAACCAGAAGAAATATGCTTTCATTTTTAGGATTACTACCGTTTGCACCTGGATTGTTAAGGTATATGGGGGAAAGCCCGATGAATGAACAGGTTGCTTTATCTCCGGAGTTTACATTACCTGCCAAAAACCTGTTTGCCATAAAGGGAACCTATATCAATGCAGCCTATACTCATCCCATGAGTATTGGAAGTGCCGAAAGCATTACATCTTATCTGGATTTCCGGCAGGCAAATGGGAAGTCGCCCGATACCATAGTGGAAGACAGGAATACAGCACGAAAACTATTTGCCCGATTGATCAATGCCGAAGCGGATGAAATATCCTGGATTCCCAGTACAATGGTGGGTGAAAACCTGATTGTAAACGGTTTGGGATTACCCGGAACAAATGCCCGGATAGTAACGGATGCCTATCATTTTGATGGATCCTTATACCTGTACAATGAATTGGCTAAGCAGGGTGCAACTGTTCAAATAATTCTCCCAAAGAATAATAAAATTGAGATGGCTGATATGGATGCGGCCATTAAACCGGGAACCAAGCTTGTGGCAGTTTCCATGGTGTCTATGATCAATGGGTTTCAGCATGATATAAAAGCACTTTGTGCAATTGCGCATAGCAGGGGGGCATTGGTCTATGCTGATATTATACAGGCAGCGGGTGCAGTACCGATAGATGTACATGACCTGGGCATTGATTTTTGTGCCTGTGCTACTTATAAATGGCTGATGGGTGATTTCGGATCAGGGTTTTTATATGTCAGAAAAGACAGGCTGGCTTTATTAAAGCGCAGCCAGTTTGGTTACCGGCAAATAAATGACATGCAATCCCATGTATTTCCTTTTGATACTGCAGGAAACCAACCCTTTGAATTTAGTGCCGGAGATACTGCCAGGCATTATTTTGAAGTAGGTACCTTATCTAATACTGCAGCACCTGCACTTATTTTTTCTTTACATTACCTGTTGCATACCGGTGTAGATAAAATTCAGCAATACCGCCAGCCATTGATTGATAAATTACAACAGGAATTACCAAGGCTGGGTTACCAGCCAATGACACCTGCAGATTCAACATCACCAATAGTAAGTTTTGCTATTTTGGGTGCCGAAAAAAAACTTCAAAAGAAATTGTCAGATGCAGGAATCAATATACAACTGTATGAAAACCGTTTCCGTATTTCACCATCAGTTTATAATTCCATGGATGATATTGTAAAATTAATAGCAGTGCTCTCTTAATTTATCCATAACCAGAACAGGAAAAAAAACCTCCTTCATTTGAAAGAGGTTTCCACTGTGTTGGCAGTGGGGTTTTCCATAGAACAGAAGCTATATAACCTAAATACAGGTTATGTAAATAAATTAATAAGCCATTTCATATTTAGGTTTTTGAACGACCAGATAATGAGTGAGCATTTTTAAATCATTGGAAATTTTCTTCATTCTTTCTACAATAACACCACCGGCACTGTTATAAGTAAATAAGAATTTTGAACTGGTATTTACTTCCACAATAATAAAATAAGACCCCATTTCGATGGAGGTAATACTGGTGTTTTTTTCACCAATGATTGGAGGAGCATAAGGCATGGTTAAGGCTTTAGAGGATATTGGAAATACTTTATATAAACAGTAAATAAATTAAGAAAACAATCTAAATCTATTCGTATTTGAAATTATTCTAAATATGATTAACCAGACATGATAAGCGTCTTTTTTACAAATATCAAACGATTGTTGTGGATAACTAATTAAGATACCTAATTGTTTATCAATGTATTAGGAAAAAACATTTAACATAAATAGAATATAAGGACATATATGACCTTATATTCCATTTAAAAATTATTGCAGGTCTGTACTTATTTCCGATATCAGTTATATGGAAGTAATCCACCAGGTATTCCCGAAGGGATCCTCCACTCCGCCACTGCGGCCATAAGGCTGATCTGAAAGCGGCGATATAGCAGTTGCACCAGCTTCAAGGGCTTTCTGATACGTTTCATCTGCATTGGGAACATACACAAACATTCCTGCAGGGCGGGGTGGATAGGTATCAGTGGCATCTGCAAACATTATTGTGGAGGCACCGATCATTATTTCGGCATGCATAACAATATTTTCATCCCGCATTACACCATAAGTTTGTTTTGCATTAAATACGGTTGCAGTAAATGCTGCAAAAGCGGATGCGCCTTTTATAATTAAATATGGCATTACATCCTGGTAATTTTCCGGAATTTTAGAAGTAGAAGGCATGGCTGACTATTTAAGGTTGTAATTCCTTAAAGTTATAAAAACTCAGTGTAAAAACAGTGCCTTTTTCCAGAACAGAATGCACCTGTATGCTTCCTTTATGAACCATCATGATTTGTTTACATAAACTTAATCCGATTCCATTACCGCTTTTTTTAGTACTGAAAAATGGAACAAAAATTTTATCCAGGATTTCTTCTGTCATGCCATAACCGTTATCCGTAATTTTGATAATCACATTATTGCCTGTATCTGTAAAGGCGGACAATTGAATCTGAGGTTTGGTGTGCCCTTTCACCGCATCTATTGCATTCAATAACAAATTGATTAAAACCTGTTCTATTAACCCCACATCCATCTGTGTCCAGATCAAAGGATCTTTTAATTGTATGGAAAGGCAGATATTTTTCTGTTCCATGGTAGGTTGCATCAGCCGTTGAATATTTTCAAACAGTTCACTTATATAGACTTTTGACAGGTTTGCCTTTGTAATTTTATTCAGGTTGCGATAAGTTTCCGTAAATTTTAATAACCCTTCACTTCTTTTCTTAATGGTATCAATACCCAGTTCTATATCCTCCGTAATAGCTGATGAAACATTCAAATCTTTTGCCAATTCTTTTAACCGCACCTGTAAGGTGTTAGCAAGGGAAGATATGGGTGCCACTGAATTCATGATTTCATGAGTCATTACACTTAACAGTTTTTGCCATGCTTTGGATTCTGTTTCGTCCAACACCTGACTTACATTCTGAAATGCCACCAGTTTATACTGTAATCCTTCTGTCTGGAAGGCAGTAGCTGAAGCAACCACTTTTACTTTATTTTTATCCTGATGAATAGTGATGACAAATTTTTCTCCGGGTGCCACATTCACAATCTGAAAACAAAGCTCCGGATCGCGTTTATCCAGTGACTGTATTGTTTTTAAATAGGGTATCTGTAATAGCTTTTTAAGGGATTCATTCATCCAGATCACTTCTCCGGTTTTAATTTCATAAGATAGAATACCCGTATCTACCAGTTCCAGCACTTTTTGCAGGTATTGAAACTGGGTTTCTTTTTCTTTACTGATGACTTTAAATGTGGAATTTATTTCATTAAACCCTTCCCGTAAATTCTGTAATTCAGGCGGTGCCTGTTTTACATTGAAATGACGGGAAAAATCACGGTAATGGATGGATTCAACAAACTGATCTACTTCGTTCTGTGCATTTTTATGCAATTTGTAAAAGTCCACCAATTCCCAGAGGATGAATGGTAACAGCAACATTGTATACAGGTATTCTCCCCGCAATACTGCAAAAGCAAAACCAAGCAGGGTGAGGAATAATAACAACACCCTGGCTAAAATACCCCAATCGTTTTTTTTAGATTTCATATTTACTGAGCCTCCTGTATAAAGCAGTTCTGGTTAAACCCAATTCTTTTGCTGCTTTGGTAATATTGCCATTGTTTTTTTCGATCACTTTTAAAATGGTGTTTTTTTCAAGGTTACTCAGGTTGGTATCCCTGGCATCTTCAGCAGCTGCCTGGTAAATGGTTTCAATAGGGGAAAAAATAAGGTCGTCCGGTTCCAGTATGGAACCATCGGACATGATAATGGCTCTTTCAATAATATATTGCAATTCGCGCACATTACCCGGAAACTGGTATTGACTTAATTTCTGTAAAGCAGCTTCAGAAAAAGAGAAGCCCGGTTTAAAATATTTAACCGCATAGAGATTGGCAAAATGCCTGGTGAGCAGTATAATATCATCTTTTCTTTTACGTAATGGCGGCAGTATAATTTCTACGGTATTGATCCGGTATATTAAATCTTTACGAAAACGGTTTTCATTGGCCAGTTCACTGATGGGTAGGTTGGTGGCACAGATCAGACGAAGGTCTACTGATACCGGCTGGTTACTGCCCAAACGCTGGATCTGACGGTTTTGAAGGGCTGTTAATAGTTTAGCCTGCTGCTGCAGGGATATATTGCCAATTTCATCCAGAAACAAAGAGCCACCGCTGGCAGATTCAAACCTGCCCACCCGGTCTTCACGTGCATCAGTAAAAGCCCCTTTTTTATGGCCAAATAATTCACTTTCGAACAAGGTTTCTGTTAATGCTCCTACATCTACTTTTACAAAAGGTTGTTTACTGCGCAGGGATTTATCATGAATAGCTTTAGCAATTAAATCTTTACCGGTTCCATTTTCTCCCAGTATCAGAATATTGGCATCAGTTGGTGCAATCTTATCAATCTTTGAAAAAATATCCTGCATTACCTCACTGGTACCCAGTAAACCAGTCTGAGAGGGATCATTTTTTTCCGCAGTAGCAGGATAAGCTGACTGGAGCTTTTTCTTTAGTATATCTGCAATGGTGGACAGGAGCTTTTCGTTATGCCAGGGCTTTACAATAAAATCGGATGCACCTTCTTTTAAGGAACGGACAGCCAGGTCGATGTCTCCATACGCCGTAATCATGATCACCGAAATATCAGGCTTGGTTTCTTTGATTTTGTTTAACCAGAACAATCCTTCATTTCCTGTATTAATGCTGGCAGTAAAATTCATATCCAGTAATACCAGATCAAATTCATGTGCTGCCAGTAAAGAAGGGATTAAAATAGGGTTTTTCTCAGTATAAACTTCCTGCACTTCCGTTTTTAATAACAAACGGACTGCGGTTAATACATCCACATCATCATCAATCACCAGTATACTTGCTTTGCGTAAACTCATACTCAAAGTAAGTACATTATTTAAATACCTGACACATGTATTTATTAAAAAATAACAAAAAAATACTACTGTATCAAAAGCGGACACTAACTGTACTGCAACCGAACAACAATAAATAAGGATACAGTGTAACCGATTGATTTTCAGTGTCTAAATTTCTGGCATTGCTTTAGTTATCCATTAATTCAACAAAAGAGAAATCAATAGAAGATCATGATAAAAAATTATTTTAAAATAGCATTCCGAAATTTTTTAAGAAATAAGACCTTTTCCGGTATTAACATATTTGGATTAGCCAT
>Ga0364887_10403_pt2 | contig 11051 bp, 14 predicted proteins | sample ExccelJu500001D4_4_FD_206924 | JGI IMG/M metagenome (GOLD analysis project Ga0364887, IMG submission 206924) | Enriched cells from Trout Bog Lake Hypolimnion, Wisconsin, USA - BchlTB.July23.5000.01.D4 | ecosystem: Environmental > Aquatic > Freshwater > Lake > Hypolimnion/Profundal zone | place...
ATATAGTTGCGGTTGAAAAAGCATTTCAAGATAAAAATGTTGCTGCTATTTTATTAGAGCCGATTCAGGGAGAAGCCGGTGTTGTTGTTCCTGATGAAGGTTATCTGAAAGCTGTAAAATCTTTATGCGAAGAATATAATATTTTATTTATTGCTGATGAGATCCAAACCGGTTTGGCAAGAACAGGAAAAATGCTGGCATGCGATCATGAAGAAGTGCGTCCTGATATTTTAATTCTCGGCAAAGCCTTGAGCGGCGGCACATTACCCATCAGCGCTGTATTATGTGATGATGAGATCATGCTGAACATCAGAGCCGGAGAACATGGAAGTACTTACGGCGGTAATCCGTTGGCATGTGCAGTTGCTATCACTTCATTACAGGTTTTGAAAGATGAAAAGATGGCAGAGAATGCAACAGCAATGGGTAACTTATTAAGAGAAGAATTAGCAAAATTAAATTCTCATGTTATCGCAACCATTCGCGGAAAGGGTCTTTTAAATGCCATTGTGATCAATCATTCGAATCCTGATGCTGCATGGGAATTTTGTATGGAGCTAAAAGAAAACGGCTTATTGGCAAAACCAACACATGGTGATAAGATCCGTTTTGCGCCGCCATTGACCATCAATAAAGAACAAATCCTGGAATGTGTTGACATCATTCACCGTTCATTAAAAATTCTTTCTTAAAAATTAGTCCCGTACATTGACGGGATTTATTTTTATATTTTAAACCAATTGAAATGGCTGATACACACCTGCATCATCACGAAGAACATTTAAAAAGTTCAGATCTCTTAACGGATATTGTCATCGGGATGAGTGATGGATTGACCGTACCATTCGCACTGGCAGCGGGTTTAAGCGGTGCTGTGGATTCTACATCAGTGATCATCATTGCGGGCATTGCTGAAATAGCAGCAGGTTCGATTGCAATGGGTTTAGGGGGATATCTGGCCGGTAAAACAGAACAGGATCATTACAGCAGTGAATTGAAAAGAGAATATGATGAGATTGAAAATAAAACCGAATTTGAAAAAGAAGAAGTGCGTGAAGTTTTTCGTGAATGGGGATTGAGTAAAGAACTGATCGAACAAGCCACATCTGAGATCATCAAAGACAAAGACCGTTGGGTTGAGTTCATGATGAAACATGAATTGGGTTTGGATAAACCCGATCCAAAACGAGCGAGCAGAAGTGCATTTAATATCGGTGCCTCTTATATTGTGGGTGGCTTGGTTCCGTTGAGCCCGTATTTTTTTATACAAAATTCATTGGATGGATTAAAAGTTTCTGCCATCATTACTTTGATCTGTTTGTATATATTCGGTTATTTTAAAAGCAAGATCACAGGCGTGAATCCATTTACAGGCGGATTAAAAGTTATGTTAATCGGTGCTGCTGCTGCTGCTGCTGCATTTGGTATTGCAAAGTTGATTGAAGCAAGATAAGTTTTAAGCTCATACTTTATTTTTCCCGAACAATGAAAACTGCGGGCACCGGACGTTGCCCTTCTTTATCACTTGGCTGAATAGTTTGTTTGCCGTTGATGAGCATACAACTGCTACCCCCGCCATCGAGATTCAATGCTTCTTTGCAGTGTAAGTCCTGCAATATTTTTGCTTCCTGTAAAAGTGTTGCACCTTCTGCTTTGTTTGGAAATCTTCCCTGAATGACCAGCACAATTAATTTTCCATCACTCGTATAACCCATTGCAGTTCTCGGATGTTTATCGTTGATGGCTTTGCCTGTAAACATCTGTTCTTCTTCATTGCTTATTTTTATTTGCGAATCCTGAATGATAACGGGGCCTCCTCCCACTGCTGTTTTAACTTTCCATTTGTTCAACGCAATATTTTTTGATTTGATCTCTTTCAAAGAATAATATGCTGCTGAATCTTTAAAAGAAGTAATAGCTGTTTGGGAAACATAAGCATATTGCTTTGCCGTATCGCTGAAAACCCAAGCCACATCAGCATTTCTATGTTTATCTATTGAGATGGCAGATTTGAAAACATGTTTGTAAGTAAATGTATCTTTTCCTCTGTTTGCAATGGATTGCATACTGTTTGCCAAAACTTTTCCATCATTCACAACAAGATTCAAATTACTGTTATGAACAAACTCAAAGAAGGTACAATTCACTATCAATAAAGGATGATTGTCTTTTTCAAAATATTGCGTGGGCGTTAATCTTGTTCCGTTCTTCGCATCAGCAATAAAATCGAGTTGCTTGTTTTTCAGATCAGCAATGAAATAATAAGCAATATTGGGTTTGCCTTCCATGCTGTCGTTCGTAAAAAATATATGCGTTCCTTTTGGTAAAGGCTGATACATCGAATCAACATTTTTCCATTGCAATTGTGCTGAGGAAAATAGCGGAACCCAAAAAATGATGATCAAAATTTGCTTCATGTAATTTTTTTTTAAATGCTTCACAATGTTCAGAAAGTACAAGTGTGCGACGCAACAACTGATGCCATGAAATAGAAATGCCTGTAACCTAAAAATAAACACTAATTATTATTCGGATTCTTTTATCTCCAGATTCGGGAGAAATGTCATGAATTGAATGATTACTGCAAGAGTTACCAATAAATATAAAGCAGGCTTTATTTCGGGGCATTCTCCCTGGCGGCACATAGAGAAGATGATATAATTTTTAATGGCCCATCCCAAATGCAATACTGCAAAGAAAATATTGGTGCGTTTTGCCCAGAGCTTTGGAATCAGAAATAAAGCGATCATGATGATGCAAAAAAAACTGTGTGCTTTTATTTGTGTACCGAATGTAAGCCCATCATTCACTTTACCATGAATGCCGTTCAGTGTTAAATGCAGTGATGGCACTTCTACCCAAGGTAAAAAGCAAATGGCAATGACGAGCGCTGATGCAATGATGCCTATTTGTTGCGAATACTTCATAAAAATAAAAGGATTACGGCTGTAATCCTTATTGATTAGAGGTCCAGAGCGGATTCGAACCGCTGTGGAAGCTTTTGCAGAGCTCTGCCTAGCCACTCGGCCACCGGACCTTGTTTAAGCTGCGAAAATAACGCAATTCAGGTAATGAACAAATTTGATAATAAGAATCATCAAATGTTTTTATGACTTGTGGTCATTGCCATTCATCTTTTTACAACTTTTATATCTGCACATTTGCATAAATTCACCTTTCAAAATTTTTGTATGAGCAGAATTGCAGAATCAGAATTGATCATTAATGACCGTGGTGCAGTATATCATGTGAATCTCAGGCCCGATGAATTGGCGAATACTATTATTACTGTAGGCGACCCTGACAGAGTAAAAGAAATAAGCAAACATTTTGATTCCATTGAAGTGGAGCAACAACACAGAGAGTTTGTTTCAGCAACAGGTTATGTAGGTAAAAAAAGGATCACCGTTATTTCAACAGGCATTGGTCCGGATAATATTGATATCGTATTAAATGAATTGGATGCATTGGTGAATATTGATTTTGAAACAAGAACCATAAAGAGTGATCTTACACATCTTACTATTTTGCGTATCGGCACATCGGGTTCTTTGCAGGCAGATATTCCTGTTGACAGTTTTGTTGCGGGAACACATGGTTTGGGATTGGATAATCTGTTGCACTTTTATCGTTTTGAAAGTAATGAAGAAGAACAACAGATGTTGCAGCAATTCATTGCGCATACGCAACTGAGCGGAAAGATCGAGCCTTATGTTGTTACTGCAGGTGCTTCAGTGAAAAAACATTTTGTGGATGGATTTCATCATGGCATTACTGCTACATGCCCGGGGTTTTATGGTCCGCAAGGAAGAGTGCTTCGTTTGGGGTTAGCCAATCCATTATTAATAGAACGCTTATCCAGCTTTCGTTTCGGCAATCATTTTATCAGTAATTTCGAAATGGAAACGAGTGCCATTTATGGCTTGGGGAAATTGTTGGGACATTCCTGTTTAAGTTTGAATGCTATTATTGCGAACCGTGTAAAAAAAGAATTCAGCAAGGATGGGAAAGCGGCGGTTGAAAAGTTGATCGTTAAAAGTTTGGGGATCATTGAAGGAATATAACGCGAGTCGAAAATCGGAAATCGCAAGTAGTGACCGTTCTTTGTAAAGTCTATTAGTTATTTTTATGAGATAAACGGCTATATTTTATGCTGAAATTGTCTCACAAAAGATTAGATGTTTATCAGATTTCGATAAAACTTGTTGAAGAAGTTTATAAGCAAACAGAACAGTTTCCTGTTAATGAAAGATATGTTTTGACCAATCAATTACGAAGGGCGGCCATTTCAGTTTGCAGCAATATCGCTGAAGGCTGTGCAAGAAAATCAAAAACTGAGAAAGTGAGGTTCTTCGAAATTTCAAGAAGCTCTCTTGTTGAGATAGATACACAACTTGAAATATCATTTATATTACAATATTTACAGAACAATCATATTAAAGAATTAGAAAGTTACCTGGAACGTTCATTTATGATGTTGAGTAAAATGATTGAAAAAACAAAAGAATAATAAAAATTGAAGCTGCAAAACTTGCGACTCTCGATTCACGACTCACGATTATGCAAATAACATTCTATAAATATCAAGGTACAGGAAATGATTTTGTTATTCTCGATAACAGAATACATCCTATCTCATTAACTACGGAACAGATCAATAAACTCTGCGACAGAAGATTTGGCATTGGTGCAGATGGTTTGATGTTGTTGAATCTGAAAGACGGTTATGATTTTGAAATGAAATATTATAATGCCGATGGGAATGAAAGCAGTATGTGCGGTAACGGTGGCAGATGTTTGACAAAATTCGCTTTTGACAGGGGCATCAAAAAAGAGAGATATAAATTCATTGCCATAGACGGAGATCATGAATCAGAATTTGCAGAAAATGGCTGGATCAATTTAAAAATGACTAATGTAACCGAAATTCAAAAATATCAGGATTCATTTATTTTAAATACAGGTTCTCCGCATTTTATTAAATCTGTCAGCCATGTCATGGATTTGGATGTATACAAACAAGGTCATGAAATACGCTACAGCAAAGACTTTGCAGCCGAAGGGATCAATGTTAATTTTGTTGAACAAACCGATAAAAATAAGATCACTGTCCGCACTTACGAACGCGGTGTAGAAAATGAAACATTCAGTTGCGGCACCGGTGTTACTGCTGCAGCATTAGTATTTGCTCAAGATAAAGTCGGTACAGATCGGATTGACATAAAAACTTTAGGGGGAGATTTAGCCGTTTCATTCAATAAAACCGGTGAAACAAGTTTTGAAGATGTATGGCTTTGCGGACCGGCAACATTTGTATTTAAGGGAGAAATAGAAATTTAATTTTCAAACCATAAACCTAACACCATGAACATTAAAACTGCTAAGATCATTTTCTGGGTATCAACTGTATTAGTGGCATTACTCATTATGCCCGGCGTTTTTTTTCTCAATAGTCAGCAAGCAATTGATGGCATGAAACATTTAGGACTACCTATTTGGTTTAGTTATGAAATAAGTATTGGCAAATTTATTGGAGGATTGATCCTGCTTTTCCCATTCATTCCAAACAGAATAAAGGAATGGGCTTACGTAGCTGTGGGCATTGATATGCTTTCAGCAGTTGTTGCAATGGTTGCTGTTGATGGTGCAGTTCCAAAATCTTTTGCGCCATTGATTGCTTTTGCAATTCTTTTATTATCGTATATCAGCTATCATAAAATTCAATCTTCAAAAGGAAAATAATTTTTATGCTGAAGAATGTAAAAAATGTTGATCATTATATTTCTCTTCAGCCGATAGAAATTCAAGGGAAATTAAATCAATTGCGCAAGCTGATCAAAGACAATGCACCTGATGCTTTAGAAGTAATCAGTTATAATATGCCCGCTTATAAATTAAATGGCATGCTTTTTTATTTTGCCGCACATAAAAATCATATTGGCCTATATCCTATGGCTACAGGCATCGAAGCATTTAAAGATGAATTGACAAAATATGAAACTTCAAAAGGAACAGTACAATTTCCTCATAGCAAATCACTGCCTGTTACACTGATTAAAAAGATCGTTCAATTCAGGGTGAACCAAAACCTTGAAAAAGCCAAATCAAAGAAAAAATAAACTATGCAAAAAATAACACCATTTCTCTGGTTCAATGACAATGCAGAAGAAGCCATGAATTTTTATGTGGCAACATTTAAAAATGCAAAGATCCTGCATCTTATGAAGCAAGGAGACGGCAAAGTGTTTGGAGGTTCACTTGAAATTGAAGGACAGGAATTCAAAACATTGAATGGCGGTCCGCAATACAGCTTCACTCCTGCCATTTCTTTATTTGTGAATTGTCCAACACAGGAAGAAGTGGATGAATTATGGGCGAAACTTATTGCAGATGGTGGCGAAGAAGGAAGATGCGGTTGGTTAAAAGATAAATTTGGTTTATCCTGGCAGATCATTCCATCGGCTTTAGGAAAATATTTAGGTGATCCCAATCCGGTTAAAGCAAAAAATGCCATGCAGGCCATGATGCAGATGAAAAAAATAATCATCCACGATCTGCAGGCTGCACATGATAAAGAATGAATAATAATTATGAATTGATAATTAAGAATTAATAATTACACATGCCGTTATTTAATGTAAGAGTGTACGGAATTTTAATAGACAGCAAGAAAAGGGTTTTAGTGAGTGATGAATTCATTCGTGGAAATTATTTTACCAAATTTCCCGGTGGCGGATTGGAATTCGGTGAAGGCACAAGAGATTGTTTGAAAAGGGAATTCAAGGAAGAAACTAATTTAGATGTGACTATTGGTGAACATATTTATACTACCGATTTTTTTCAGATCTCCGCATTCAATAATACAGATCAGATCTTAAGCATTTATTATTTTGTTCATGCGGATGAACCGGTTAATTTAATCACACAAACCATCCCTTTTCATTTCGAAGCACATCAAGTTGAAGATCCGAAAGGCGAAAGCGAAGTATTCCGCTGGATAGAATGGAATGATCTGAATGAGGCCACTGTTTCTTTGCCGATCGACAAAGTGGTGGTGAAACTGTTGAAGAATAACTAAACCAAAAAGAATTGAATGTTATTCTTTTTTAGGAGGCCAATAATCAAAGGGCAGCATGGTTGATATAGTTTCCCACCAAGCCCAATAACCTGTGATCTTTAAATCATGCGGACCAAAATAATTTCCATTTCTTGAAATCTCAATCGGCTTATGATTAATGAAAGTGAATTGAGAAACAGGAAACTTCTCGTGCTTGTGTTTTGCAGTTAAGCGTTTATACTCATTGGGTACTTCTTTCAACAAATAATTTACTTCAAGTGAATCTTTGCAATATAAACCAGCTGTAGAGCTATCAATGGCAAAACCAATACTATCTGCTGATATTAATATGTGGCTTATTATTGTATCAGGCAACACTACAGCTTTTTTATAATAGTCGGTCGAATCTGATTTATTATATGTGAATGCTGTAGGAAGCGAATTGAAATTTAAACGATGATATACGGTATCTGAATTCTTTACAATTATAGAATCAATATGTTGTTTATATAATTCAATTGCTCTAAACTTAGCCAAATTTGGAACATACGCAAGGCTTCGCATTTCAAAACCTTCTTCTTCTAATCTATTTACAAAAAAAGCCCGCATGAAATGCATGAGCGAACCATAATAAACATTCTTTCTCTTATCCTCCCATCTTCGCGCTTTTGAGGGATGATCAATTGCCATGTCCTTAAATAAAGGATAACCGTTGAAAGTTACAACCTTTGTGGAAAAATCGAATTCAAATTCTTCGAGTGAATATTTAATATCATACCCTAAAGAATTATTTTTAATGATCAAGGGTTCAAATGCATAAGCATATAATTTATTGTCCTTTTTACTATTCCGGAATTTTATGATCTCGGGATTTTTAATAACACAATCCCAAGTATAGGAAGCAGTTCCAATAAAAAGGTCAGTAAAGAACCTGCCCCATTTTTCCCATCCGTTTGTTTCGTAAGGCTCCAACACTACATCGTCTAATTTATTCAGTTTTGGTTTTAAGGGAATGATCAGATCATCGGGCAAATGAGAGAAATTGATAAGTTTTGTAAATGTTTCATACCCGATATAAGACACTACCAGCTTGTATTTGCCACCACCGGCAACAGATAGATTAAAGATCCCCTGTTTATTGGTATTGATGCCGATCGATGTATTACTCAGGTAAACCGATGCAGATGCCAATGGTTCTTTACTATCAGCATTAATTATTTTTCCTGTAAGCGTTTGTGAGAAAATTGTGTTACAGCAGAGAAGCAGAATTATAAGGATTGAATATTTTCTCATCTTGCGAAATGTTATTTTAATTCCCACCACTTAAAGATAAAGCCAAAAGTGAATATAAATAATTAATCATTTGTGGCATCAATTTTGGTACATTACAAAATAATTTGGAGGTCCGCTTTAAACCAACATATATGAAACTGACCAAACGCTTACTTTTTCAAATCGTACTATCATTTACTGCTACTCTTTCTTTACATGCACAGAAAGTAGATTCCCTACTAGGCATTTACAGCGAACGATTTCAACCCGAAAAATTGCATATACATTTTGATAAAGCAGTGTATAATGCATCAGATACTATTTGGTTTAAAGCTTATATTCTTACAGGAACTGAACCTTCGGCAGTAAGCACCAATTTTTATGCCGATTGGTTTGATGAGAATGGAAATCTTTTAAAACATACTGTTAGCCCGATTACTGCATCAACTGCAAAATGTCAATTTGAGATCCCCTATAATTATAAAGGAAGAAATGTATTTGTAAAAGCCTATACACAATGGATGCTGAATTTTGATACTGATCTTATTTATTCTAAAAGTATTCCTGTTGCACAACAAAATATAAACTCGAAAAAAATTGTTGAGCATAAAACAACCATTCAATTCTTTCCGGAAGGCGGTGACTTGGTAAATGGTCTTTCTTCCCGACTTGCTTTTAAAGCGATAGATGAATCAGGTATGCCCGTTGAAATAACAGGGGCTCTTAAAAATGGTAATGGAGAATTGATTGATTCTTTCAAATCAGAACATGATGGAATGGGCAGCTTCTCTATCGAACCAAGAAATAGTGAAACGTATATTGCTGTTTGGACAGATGCATTCGGTAAAACCTTTACTTCCAATTTACCAACAGCGAAAACAGGTGGAATTATTTTACAAATAAGCCCTTCTCCTGAAAAAGAATTGATCATTATTAAAAGACCAAATATTGTATCGGAGTCATTGAAAACATTGCATTTACTGGCAAGCATGAATCAACATCCTGTTTACAGTGCTACGGTTGATCTTCTTGCAAAAACAAATATTACTTCAACAATTGCTACAAACGTTTTACCAACAGGTATTTTGCAGATCACAGTGTTTGACGCAAACTGGATACCCGTTGCAGAAAGAATTGTTTTTGTAAATAATCATGATTATGCTTTTATAACAGATATCAATGTTCCTTTAAAAGGCTTGGATAAAAGAGAAAAGAATATTGTAGAAATTTCTGTTCCTGAAAATATCACATTCTCTCTTTCTGTTGCGGTGACTGATCTTGCTGTTGCCAATAATAACAGCAATACCATCATCTCTCAATTATTATTATGCAGCGATCTGAAAGGTTATATTCATAACCCGTCTTATTATTTTTCAGGTGATGATGATGTGATAGATGAACATTTAGATCTTGTTATGCTAACAAATGGTTGGAGAAGATATAAATGGGATGATATTGTAAAAGGCAAGCTGCCTGTTCTGATGTTTCCTGCTGATACAAGCTTTATCAGTTTAAAAGGGAAGATCACAAACTATTCAAGTCTAAAGATGCCAGTAGATCAAAGAATCATCATGATGACACAGGCAAAAGACAGCACGCAACAAGTCTTTAATCTTCCCATCCAACCTGATGGAAGTTTTAATCAATCAAGCATCAGTTTCTTCGACAGCATCAAAGTATTTTATCAGTTCAGTCACAATAATAAATTAAATGAAAAAGCTACTGTTGATGTAACCACCAATTTATTACAAAAGCCACTAAGCTTTAGCAGCAAAGACTTTTATATCGCTTCACTTGATTCAAATATTGTATTGGAAAGTTTATTATTTGGAACAGAACAAAATAAAGTGAATCAATTCATAAGAAAGAACACATTGCCTGATGTTACTGTAAAAGGAAAAACAAAAACAAAACTTGACTTATTAGATGATGAGTATGCTTCAGGAATGTTTAGAGGTGATGGTTTGAAATTTGATGTTCAAAATGATCCAAAAATTAACAGTGGCAATGATGATATTTTTCATTTTTTAGAAGGAAAGGTTCCTGGTATTCGTTTTATCTATGACAAATTCGGGAATGCATACAAAGCTATATGGAGATTAGACACAGTAGATGTTTATTTAGACGAAATTTATGTTGATCCAAGCAACATGCCTTTGATTTCCATAAAAAATATTGCATACATTAAAGTTTTACCTCCTGGTAGCTCTGCAGGGTTTAGTAATCCGGGACATGTGGGAGGGAGTTCTGGCGGAACTATTTCATTATACTCAAAAAATGGTGGTAACACCACCATTGATATTCTTGTTAAAGAAACCATGCTGCAGGGTTATACAGCATACAAAGAATTTTATTCTCCCGATTATTCAATGCCTACCAATGATTTTATTAAAGATGCAAGAACTACTTTATACTGGAATCCTTCTGTGTCAACAGATGCAAATACGCACAAGGTTAAATTAATATTCTACAACAATGATTTCTCAAAAAAGCTAAAGATCATTGTGGAAGGTATGAATGATGAAGGCAGATTGACGAGGGCTGAAAAAATCATTGAATAAAAAAATATACTCTTGAACCTTTTAAACTTCTGACTTACCCCGCCGTTGGAATATTTGCAAACGCATCAGCATCTTCACCCATGGCAGCACGTTTCATCTTCATGGCTGTTTCATGACCAACATATTTTTCTATCCAACCTTCGATCAAATAGATCAATGGC
>Ga0364887_10873_pt1 | contig 11046 bp, 5 predicted proteins | sample ExccelJu500001D4_4_FD_206924 | JGI IMG/M metagenome (GOLD analysis project Ga0364887, IMG submission 206924) | Enriched cells from Trout Bog Lake Hypolimnion, Wisconsin, USA - BchlTB.July23.5000.01.D4 | ecosystem: Environmental > Aquatic > Freshwater > Lake > Hypolimnion/Profundal zone | place...
CGTGTAATATGCAATATCCGACGTGTGATATGCAATATCCGAGGTGTGATATTCAATATCCGAGGTGTTACGTACAATATCCGAGATGTAAGCACTTATTAATCAAAATTAAAACTTTTTCTACCTTGTTTTTTGTGAATCTCCCAATAATCACACTAACAAAACGTTTAATGTTTTCATAAAAGCACTTTGTAAAGAAGCAATTCGCATAATAATTGCATCTATACCGTTGGAATGATTGCTAAACATGTAAAAAGCTTTCGTTTCAGAAGTGTTTCTACCCTAACAAATTTGTACTATATGATTACCATTGAAGAGAGTATAAGCTTACCCAATACCAACGAATCGTTTTTAAGGAATGAAACCCTCATTCATATTTTCAAAGAATCTGTAAAGAAATTTGGAGATAAAACTGCCGTCACTTTCAATGGGCAATCGTTTAGTTTTAAGGAACTGGATGAATATAGTGATGCCATTGCCGAACATTTATTAGAAGCTGGAGTAGAGCCCGGAGATATAGTTGGTATTTATTTACCTAGGGGATACGAGATATTAATTGCTTCGTTGGGAGCGTTGAAAGCAGGTGCGGGGTACATTCCTTTTGATAGGGAAACGCCGATAGATAGGGTGAAAAATGTGTTGGCTGGAGTTGATGCAACGGTTTGTTTTTGTGATACAATCCTGCCTGAGCCATTGGTTGCGGTAAACGTACCGCTCAATAAACCATCGCTCAATTATGTAGGTATCAACTATGCCAACCCCGATAATTATGCCTATATCATCTTCACTTCCGGTACTACCGGTACGCCAAAAGGTATCCCAATCAAACACAAACAGATTAGTCATTTGTTGCGAGCCGAGAACTCGATATTAAAGATTAAGGAGACTGATATTGTTTATCAAGGCTTCTCAGATTCGTTTGATATGTGGTTTGAAGAGAATTGGATTAGTCTTTTTGCTGGAGCAGAAATATGTATTGCCGATGCTTCTACTGCCAAATCGATGGATACACTCCATCATTTTCTGAATAAAAATAAGGTAACAGTCCTGCATGCCGTGCCAAGTCTCTTGGCAATGCTGGATACAAATATTCCTACGCTTCGCTTAATAAATTCCGGTGGCGAAGCTTGCAAACCCAATGTATTGAAGAAGTGGGGAAGCCTTCCGCTTCAGTTTTTTAATAGTTATGGCCCTACTGAAACAACCGTTTCTGCCACTTTCATTGAACTTAGGGCAGACGATGAAATATCTATTGGCTACCCATTGCCCAACTATGGAATGGCGGTGGTGAATGAAAACTTAGAACCCGTTCCCATTGGCGAAGAAGGTGAAATTGTACTCAGCGGCATCTGCGTTAGTGATGGTTATATCAATAAGCCAGAACTAAATGCCAAAGTATTCCTTCCTAAACCAGATTCTCTGCAGGATATGCCTGGAGATAGGATTTATCTTTCGGGTGATAAAGGAACGATGACTGAAGATGGGCGGTTTAAAGTGATTGGCAGAAAGGATGACCAAGTGAAGATTAGGGGTTATAGGGTGGAATTGGGAGAGATAGAAGTGGTGTTGAATAATATTCCTTCCATAAAAACAGGAGCTATTGGGGTGAAGAACATCAGCAATATGGATCATATTGTTGCCTATTACATCCCTAATGATAATGAACCAAACGTGGATGAAAGGATGCTTCGTGAGAAGATGGCGGCATTGCTTCCTGCCTATATGTTGCCTAGTTATTTTATGAAAGTAGCTGATTTCAAATGGCTGCCTAGCGGTAAGGTGGATAGAAAGGCATTGCCAGATTGGATACCTGCTGAAAAAGAAGATGTTAACCTAAATGAAGAAATATTAAACCAATATGCAGGCATGACCATTGCTCAAAGTATAGTCAAAGTGATGGCAACTACCTTTCCTGGGCAAGTTATCAAGAAAGAAAGTGACTTCTTTAATGATTTGGGCGGACATTCAATGCTTGCTGCTGTATTTGTTTCGGAGATAAGAAGTATTGAGGGGCTTGAGAACATTTCCATTATAGATATTTACAATAAAAGAACGGTTGAAAGTATCATTGATTATTGGATTAACGAAAAATATACTACCAAGAAGCAAGAGACACAGACCTTTCATCCAATCCCAAAGCTTAGGTATTATCTCTGTGGATTCTTTCAGGCAATTGCTTTGGTATTCCTCTTTGGGTTGCAGGCCGCACAGATATTTGTTCCTTATCTTGGCTACTATATATCAGCACAGTATTTTGAGGGGTACACTATTCCTATTCTTATGGCAATTGGCCTTTTGTGTTTAGTTCCTCCTTTTCTAGTTTTTGTTTCGGTTGTTATTAAACGAATATTTATTGGTAAATTCAAGGAGGGCGACTATCCGTTGTGGGGTGCTTACTACTTTAAGTGGTGGTTGAACAATCATCTTGTAGGCCTTATCCCTCTAGAAACCTTTGGTTCTTCTCCTTTATATCCTTTCTTGATGAAACTTGTTGGGATAAAGACTGCCGATGATGCCCAATTGAGCAACTTCGGGTTTGGTGTTCCTGATCTTATCACAATAGGAAAGAACGTAACCATCAGTGCCAATGTGATTCTGAATAATGTATGGGTGGAAGATGGGTTGATTAAATTTAGAAGCATTACCCTAAAAGATAATTGCCATATAGGCACTAGCTCTATTATAAATGGTGGTTGCGTGGTGGAAGAAGGAAGTGAATTGAAAGATATGTCGTGCCTTGGGTTTGGATTGACCATGCCTAAGAATAGTATTTGGGAAGGAAGCCCTGCAAAGTTGGTTGATAGAAAGCAAGAAGATGTAGCATACAAGCCTGTTTCTAATGCAAAACGTTTCAGGTATAAACTAGCTTTCTCCGGATTGGTTTTCATGATACCTACAATGGTTATGCTGCCCATCATCCCAACGATCATTGGTTTGCATTACCTTGATGAGCAAGCAGATGACTACTCGTTTTATTATTTGATTACAACACCCCTATTTGCCCTATCTTATATCTTACTTTTTATTGCGGAGATGATACTGCTTTCTAAGCTATTGAAAGGAAGAATTAAGGTGGGAAGATATTCGGTTTATAGTCATACCTACGTTTGGAAATGGTTCCTAGACCAGATGTTTTCCCTTTCCCTCAATGTACTACGCCCCATTTTCGCTACTGTTTTTATCCCAAGCTTATATAGGGCATTGGGTGCAAAGGTTGGCAAGAACACAGAGATTTCTAATGCCAGTAATGTTACCCATCACCTGCTGGAAATAGGTGATGAATCGTTTATAGCAGATGCGGCTGTGATTGGTGAAACAGATATCAGGAATCAGGAAATTATCATAGATAAAACCATCATTGGTAACAAGAGTTTTGTGGGTAATAGTGCCCTCATTCCACAAGGATACCATCTTGGGGGCAATAAACTCATTGGCGTCACCTCTATTCCGCCGCTAAAGAATCCTATTTCGGATGATGTGCCTTCCGATTGGTTTGGTTCTCCAGCGGTGCGGTTGCCACGTAGGGTTACTGGAAATGTTTATCCCGATTGGCTCACTTACAAGCCAAGTTTCAAACGAAGGGCAGCACGTACCGTCATCGAATTTATGCGGATACTAGTACCGGAAACCGTTATGCTGTCACTCGGTTTGCTATTCATAGCCTACAGTCACGATTTGCTGACCTCCGACGACAACTATTTTATGATTGCCCTACAGTTCCCTTTTTATTATCTACTAATCGTATCCATCCCCTCGTTTTTATTTTGTTTGATAATTAAATGGGTATTCATAGGAAAGTATAAGGAAGAACAATACCCGATGTGGACTTGGAAAGTGTGGCGTACAGAAGCCGTTACTTCCATCTTCGAAGCATTGGCAACGCCTTATCTGCTTGCCAACTTGGAAGGGACGCCGTTTCTGCCATTCCTATTTAAACTAATGGGGGTTAAGGTTGGCAAACGGGTGTGGATGAACACCGCCGACATCACCGAGTTTGATATGGTTACCCTTGGTGACGATTGCGCTTTCAATACTTTTTCCGGACCACAAACGCACTTATTTGAAGACCGGGTTATGAAGATTGGCAAGGTAGATATTGGCGAACGAGCCAGCATTGGTGCGGGAAGTGTGGTATTGTATAATACCAAAATAGAAAACAATTGCAAGATTGGCCCACTTTCATTGGTGATGAAGGGAGAGCATCTGCTTAATAATACAAATTGGTTTGGTATCCCGATAGAGCGGTTGTAAGATTTAAAAAAATTACCACATAGGCATCTAGGCACATAGGGTTTTTAATTAGTCTGCATAAGAAAACATAGAATTAGAAAGGAATAGTTATTAGCTTTATTCATCGAGTCATCTATGTGAACTACAAGTGAAACGTTATTTTCTTATTTGTTTTCTATGTTTCTATATGCCTATGTGTTGAACCCTTTACTCAAACAAATCGGAGGACAAATACCTGTCGCCCCTATCGCAGATGATACAAACGATAACGCCTTCTTTCAATTCTTTGCTTAGTTCTATTGCCGCATGCACACAACCGCCGCTACTCATCCCGCCAAAGATGCCTTCTTCTTTTGCAAGTCGTTTGGTCATTAAACGAGCATCATCTTCACCAAGTTCTATGATGCGGTCTATGTTTTCACGGTGAAAAATGGTTGGCAAATAAGCTTCTGGCCACTTGCGGATACCCGGGATTCTTGCCCCATCGTTGGGTTGACAGCCTACTATTTGTACGGCTTTATTTTGTTCTTTTAGGTATTTGGAAACACCCATTATAGTACCTGTAGTACCCATCGACGATACAAAATGTGTAACTTTTCCAGCCGTATCTCGCCATATTTCTGGGCCCGTAGTGTTGTAGTGCATCTTAGGATTGTCTTCATTGCCAAACTGATTCAGCATTACATACCCCCCCTGTGCAACCTTATTTGTGGCATAGTCTATCGCGGCTTCCATAGAGCCTTCTTTGGGTGTCAGCGTAACCTTTGCACCAAAGGCTTGCATCGTCAAAACCCTTTCCCTAGTTGCGTCTTCTGGCATAACCAGTTCTATTTCAATCCCAAAAAGACTTGCTATCAATGCCAGTGCAATACCCGTATTGCCACTCGTTGCTTCAATCAATTTATAGCCCGGTTTTATCTCCCCTCTATCCAGCGCACCCTTAATCATCCCATAAGCTGCCCTGTCTTTCACGCTTCCTCCTGGATTGTTCCCTTCAAGTTTCGCAAAAACTTTTACGTTCTTATTAACTGTTACTTTCTTCAACTCCACCAGCGGGGTATTGCCAACCAAGTCTAATATTCCAGCCATATCTATTTCTTATATAATACTAAAAGAGTTGCGAAGATATTGGTTAACACTTACTACTATAGTAAAATAGTAGAATTGGATTAATAAAAAAAGCCGAAGAATTAAATTACCTCGGCTTTTTTGTTACTATCTAGGAGACTTTACCACAAGGGACACTAGGTAGGAAGTCGCAAGGAACACTAGGAGGGAATGACGAGGAAAACAAAGTTTTTGTACAATGATTGTTTCTGCCATATCTGCCAAACTCCGCAACCAATCCTAGTGTTTCTTTGTGAAAACCATTGTGTTCCTTGTGGTTAAATCAATTATTACAGCCCAAACAACCCCTTGTTCAGCAATTGAAGGGTCTTTATCTTATACTCACTCGACACCAAAATAGTGATGTTGTGATGGCTGCCACCATAGCTAACCATGCGCACAGGCACATCTGCAATGGCAGTAAAGAACTGTTTCAAAACGTGTTCGGTTTGTGCAATTTCATTGCCCACCACAGAGATGATTGTCTGATTGGTATCAACCTCAACGCTACCAAATTGTTCGAGCTCCTGTATGATTTCAGACAGGTGTGCATCGTTGTCTATCGTTACCGACACCGCCACTTCGGAGGTAGTAACCACGTCAATGCTGGTACGATATTTCTCAAATACTTCAAAAATCTTCCTTAAGAAACCATAAGCCAACAACATCCGACTACTTTTAATCCTGATGGCGATGATACCATCCTTAGCTGCAACTGCCTTTACGCCGATGCTTCCAGCTTCTTCAGTAATCACTGTTCCTTCCGCTTCGGGCTGCATGGTATTCAGCAATTTCACGGGAACATTGGTTTGTTGCGCTGGCCAAATACAAGTTGGGTGAAGAATCTTAGCCCCGAAATACGCCAACTCGGCAGCTTCGTCAAAAGATATTTGTTTGATAGGAACGGTCTTGTCCACAACCCTCGGATCGTTGTTGTGCATCCCGTCAATGTCCGTCCAAATTTCACAAACAGTCGCTTGAATCGCCGCAGCCACCAACGAAGCCGTATAATCGCTACCGCCTCTCTTCAGGTTATCCACTTCTCCCTTTGCGTTGCGGCAGATATAGCCTTGAGTGATGAACAATTTGGTTCCTGCAAAGCCAGCTAGTATCTCCGTAAGTTTCTCTTTTATATCAGCCAACTGAGGTTCGCCGTTCTCATCAATGGACATGAAGTCCAATGCTGGCAAGAACACGTGCGCAATGTTTTGTTCTTCCAAGAAAACGCAGAAAAGCTTAGTACTCAACAATTCGCCTTGCGCAAGAATGTCTTTATTTAATGCTTCGCTGAAAGAAATGCGAAGGATAATGTTCAAAAATTCGAAGTGTTCGCTAACGATTGCATTCGCCTTCTTGCGCCCTTCTTCGGTGTTGGACAATTGCAAAACAAATTCCCTGTAGTGCGCTTCCAACTTATCGATAGCGGCCTTTGCACCCTTCTTATCGTTCAGTGCCAACAGGTCGCTTATCCCTACCAACGAATTGGTTGTGCCGCTCAAGGCACTCAACACAACTATTTTCGGCTCGTCTGTTTTTGTAATCAACTGTGCTACCTGATGCATCCTCTCTGGCTTACCAACGCTGGTTCCGCCGAACTTCATTATCTTCATACTGGCTGTTTATTCAACTTGAAATTAAACTAATAATCCCTTTTGGGGGTGCAAATATAGGAGTAAGGAAATTGATAATTGATAATGGGAAATGGATAGTTGGTGCTGGATGCCATTCATCTAAAAAGCCAACACGCACCCCATAGCAGCCAATACGATGAATACGAGTAGTGGACGCTAGTTGAATTTATTGTGTTGTTAATACAGGGCTGACTTCTGCTATATGAATTTAAACAGTTATTTCTCCAAAGCAATTTTCCAGTATATGGATTCATACCATTATTTATCATGATACTCAAACAATAAACCAATGGCAGACAACACGATGAATACGAGTAGTGGACGCTAGTTTAATTTATTGTGTTGTTTATCTAGGGCTTACTTCTGCTATATGTGTTCATGCAATTAATTACCATGATATTCAAACAAGCAACCAATGGCAGACAACACGATGAATACAATTAGGGGACGCTAGTTGAATGTATTGTGTTGTTAATCAGGGGCTTAGTTCTGCTATATCTATTCATGCAATCATTTGCCAACAGCACACTTCTACTACATGAACTCATGCAAGTATTTATCCTGATATTCGAGTAAGAAACCAAGCCCGAACAACTGTCTGAATACATATAGCAGAAGCCGATTATACCCAAATAAGTGCATTTGCACGTTGCGCTGTAGCCGATGAAGGTGAAACAAGTGTTTAAGGAGGTTCGGCTGCGGCGTAGAGAGGTAAAACACTTGTTTAAGGAGGATACGCTGCAGCCCATAGAGGTAAAACACTTGTTTAAGGAGGTTCGGCTGCTGGACATAGAGCTAAAACAGTTGTTTCACCTCTATGTCCAGCAGCCGAAGGAGGTAAAGCACGTGTTTGGGCATAATCGGCTGCAGCGTAACGTGCAAATGCACTTTTTTAGGTTGATAAACTTAAATAAGTCCTCTATAAATTAGAAATAAAACAACGCTTCCCAAGATGATACGATAGATACCGAACACTTTGAAGCCGTGTTTTTGGAGATAACCAATGAAAAATTTGATGGATAATAGGGCAATGATATATGCAATCACCGAACCGATGGCAAGCGTGCCAAGGTTGGAAGTGTCTTTCAATACAGCGGGGTTTTCTTTGTGCAAATCCCAAAGGCTTTTTATGGAAGCGGCAAACATAGTAGGCACTGCCAAGAAGAAAGAGAACTCAGCGGCAACACTTCTAGAAAGCTTTTGACTCATACCCCCCACAATCGTTGCAGCACTTCTGCTAAGTCCCGGCAACAGTATGGAAAGCACTTGAAAACAGCCGATAATGCCTGCCTTTTTGTAGGAAATTTCCTCTTCATCTTCTATATTATTATCAGAAAATAATTTATCTACGAATAATAAAAGGATACCGCCGCCAATCATCACACAAGCGATGAAAGTTAGGTTGCTAAGTGCCGAATCAATGTGTTTCTTTAGTAATGCGCCAAAAACAATCGCTGGAATTAGAGCAATAACCAACTTGATATAGAATTTTGGTGACTTAAAATCGAGGAATTTCTTCCAATAAACCGTAACCACACTTAGGATAGCGGCAAGTTGTATCACTACCTCAAACATCTCCTCGAAAGAGTCTATCTGAACGCCGATAAGGGGGTTGGTAATCTTCATGTGTGCCGTAGAAGACACGGGCAGGAACTCAGTTAGCCCCTCAACGATGGAAATAATTACTGATTGTACTGTTGTCATAATGTTTGTTTGTTATGTTTAAATTTAATTAATGTTCAATCTCTTTATTGCACTCAAATATGGAACAAAAGAAAGGTTTTTTTTCAATGATAGATATATGTTTATTAATTTAACGTGAGTTCGGGTTAAGCTGCGAGTTTAAGTTGGTTTGAATGTTCCATTTTTATGTTTAGGGAGGGGGTCTTTAGGAAGAATGAATATGCTGCGAGTGCAGACATAATATTGAACAAGAAACCATTGATTGACCTGTGCCTTGTGTGTTGTGGAACAATATAAGTATCGCAATTATCTCAGAGTCGGACAGGGTTGCTTTACGGTTACGTCTAGGCTGTCCATCACCTAAACGGAAACTTTGTATGTAAGTATCAAATTCAATACAGAAATCATCTACTGGAACGAATATATCTATAATTTTATCTCGCAACATAAGGGTGTATTTTAGTGATAAAATGGTGGTACATTATATCCTCTAATTTACACCTTTTTTCTTATTTCCTTATCCCGAACTCACGTGCTTTAAATAATTCTATTTACATCCCTACTTCGCATTTTTCACATATTTATCCAGCCAAGTATTCATTTCCCAAAGCATGTGCAGCAAATTTTCCTTTGCATCGTAATGGTGTGCTTCGTAAGGCAGTAGCACCAATCTTGCCGTGCCTCCATTGCCTTTTATGGCATTGTACATACGCTCGCTGTTGATTGTAAACGTTCCGGGATTATCATCAGCATCGCCATGTATAAGTAGTATTGGCGTCTTTAATTTATCAGCAAAGCTAAACGGACTCATGTCGTAATATAACTGTGGGGCTTTCCAATAAGTACGTTCTTCATTCTGAAAACCAAAAGGGGTAAGCGTTCTGTTGTAAGCACCGCTTCTTGCAATACCCGCCTTGAAAAGATTGGTATGTGCCAACAAGTTTGCCGTCATGAATGCACCATAACTATGCCCCCCAACTGCCATCCTATTCCTATCCCCCACTCCCATTTCTACTAGTTTATTGATGGCAGCTTCTGCATTCAATCGCAACTGCTCCACAAAATCATCATTGGGGCGTTTGCCTTCTTTGGCAACAATGGGCATCTCTGCATTATCCAAAACCGCATATCCCTGTGTAACAAAATATATCGGTGAAGCCCAACTGATTGTCGTGAACTTATTCTGTGTTCCCCTTACTTGCCCAGCATCTGCGGCAGCATTAAACTCCCTTGGATATGCCCAAATAAATACTGGCAGTGCACTGTCTTTCTTGGGATCGAATCCTTTTGGAAGATATAAATCCCCAGTTAGGTCTATGCTATCTGCCCTTTGATATTTTATCTTTTGCTTGGTTATTCCTTCCAGTTCAGGATAAGGATTAGGGAAAGCGATAAGCAGTTTATCAGTTTCTTTTCCGGAAATATTCTTCAAATGAAACGATGGCGGCACTTTCTGCGACTCTCTATGCGTAATGAATATAAGTTTATTTGCATCCACTACTTTCACCACATATTCATACAAACTATCTGGGCATCGCCATAAAATATCATTTTGTTTGGTTGCTAAATCAAACTTTGAAAGAAAAGGAAGATCACCTTTGGGAGAAGAACCTATCTCATTATTCATCAAAATCTTCGTGCCATTATCAGTGGTTTGAATTACCAATTGTCCCAACTTATTTTTTCGCAACACAGGCGTTCCCGGATTATTATAGGCATCTGTGCTGTTGCGTTGATACAATTCTTCTAGCGTATCTTTCACGGTATTATAAACACTTACAGTAACCGTTTGCTTCACCCTCGAACTCTCCCTCACCAATGCCAGTGTAGAATCGCCCCACGTTGTTCCCTGATACCTTGCCTTTGTTTTGAAAAGAAGCTTGGGCTCGCCCAAAAACGGCGCATCCAAACTATAGATGGCATCATGGTATTTTGTTTTCTTTTTTATCATTCCACTATCCAGCGGCTTTGCCCAAATGATTGTTGCTGGCTCATCGTTGCGCCAATCATAAGCCCGTGGCACATCCTGTGTATTGTCATAACCCGACGGCGTACCTTCCTCCGAAGGTAAATCATGCAGAACCCTCATTGTTTGTCCTTTCAAATCAGCAATACTGATGGTGGATGGGAATCCGCTTGCGGTTACCAAATAAGAAAATGGCTTGTGAATCTTTTTGGTCAGCATATATTTTTTATCTGGCGATAATGTAAACGACGCATAAATGCCCGCCTTCCCAACCGTTGTTTCTATGCCGCCTTTGTTGATGGTGAGATTGCTTGAGGTATAAAACTCAAACAACTGCTCATCGTAAGGGGTCTTAATAAGGTCTTCAAAAGTGGCACTCGGTGCTGCTTTGCCTAGGTTTTGCTGAATGGCTGGCCCAGTAGGTTTTAT
>Ga0364887_10875_pt1 | contig 11022 bp, 10 predicted proteins | sample ExccelJu500001D4_4_FD_206924 | JGI IMG/M metagenome (GOLD analysis project Ga0364887, IMG submission 206924) | Enriched cells from Trout Bog Lake Hypolimnion, Wisconsin, USA - BchlTB.July23.5000.01.D4 | ecosystem: Environmental > Aquatic > Freshwater > Lake > Hypolimnion/Profundal zone | place...
TGCTGGGGTAGTTATCATAAAAATGCAAATAGATAAAGTTGCACTTATTCTTGAAAATTTCTGAATTATACGCCTCAGGCAACTTGTCACATACTTCTTCAATTGTATTTACAACTTTTGCTCGGGTGGATTGTTTCTTGCGCCAATCAATAACCAGCTTTTCGCTTTGTAGTTTCTCCAATAATTCTTTGGCAACTGCTTTGACTGCGACTATTTCGCTTTTTGAAAGTTTTGGCTCTGGTTTGGTTAATATATCAAATATCGCCAATTCTTCTTCGCTTAATTCTTCTTTGATGTGTCGCTTTTCTTCTTCGTCTAAATCTCTAGCAAAGCTCACAAGCTGAGTAAAAAACTTCTCAGCGTCAATATTGCCCGAGTTATATTTGCTAATAAGTTCTTCAAATTGATGAAGATAGGTTTCCCTTGAATTATTAACTTTGAGTAGTTCGTCTATTTTGCACTTAATAGATGACTTTAGCCTCTCTATAGTTGTTTTCTGACTGTCAGGGCTGGCAAATCTTTGCTTTAATTCGTCAAAATCAACTTGGCTAATGTCAAAAGGCGGAGAATCTTTAATTTCGTAATTATCAATAGTGATTGATTTATCAAGCAATGCCGCCACTTTTTCAGATAATTCTGCAATCTTCTTTTTTTCAATTTCTTTTTCTTCAGGACTTAATAGAGAAGATGCTTCGCCCACTTTCTCTGCAATTATAGATACTACCAGCGTTTGCTTTAAGTATTTGGCAGCCTCAACATCTGGCAAAACTGCTTTCAATAATGCCTTTAGTTTGCCTGCCAGATTAAAAAAATCTTCTTTTGATTTCTCACCTTCAAGGATTTTTTCAACCGCATCATCTACAAGTTTTATTTGCTTGAAGTTGTCTTTTTCAGTTGAGATAGTTTCAGTTTCAACCCCTCTTTTCTTGAGAAATACCTCAATATCTAAAGATGCGGTGGCGAGTTCTTTAATGAGGGCTTTTTTATCTTCTATAGGGTCGCCGTTATCACCAAAACTATCAATTTCTGCTTTGCCATAAACGGCGAGGGCTTTTTGCAATTGTTGGAAAATTCCAATATAATCAACAATAATGCCGTCTGGTTTATCTTTCCAAACCCTGTTTGCCCGTGCCATAGTTTGCATTAGAGTATGGTCTTTTAAGATTTTATCTAAATATAAGGTGGAAACGCTTGGAGCATCAAAGCCTGTAATCCACATAGCGCAAACAAAAACTAGCCTTAGCTTATTATCAGGGGCTTTGAAGTTTTCTGCCAAATCTTCGCTACTCATACGCTTTCTGTGTGGTGTTATGTCTGCACCTCGTTTTTTTAAGTCTTCTATCTCATTTTGAGCGGCTGACACAATAACTGCCATATCAGTTTCAAGCATATAGTTGATTTTATCTTGAATTGCTTGCTTGTAGCGTTCTTCGTAAGTTGCAAGCTGAGATTGCAGCTTCTCTATGTAAAGTTTCCAGTATTTCTGCACTTTGTCATACATTTTTACTGCGGTAGCTTTGTCTATAGCGATATACATCGCCTTGCCCATAAAGCCCCTACCCATAAAATGCTCAACTACATCTTCGGCAATTTTTTCAAGGCGGTCATCTCTGGTAATAAGCTCGTAAGTTTTTACATAGGTTTTTGCAAAGCGTTCTTCTTGTTCGTCAGTCAAGTCAGCATCTTCTATAATTTGCTTAACATCAGCTTCCATTTGGTCATTGATGATTAAAAGCTCAGGTTTGCGGATTTCATAAAACAACTTAACCGTTGCTTTATCTTCAACTGATTGCTTGAAATTATAAACGCTTACATAGTTACCAAAAACATCTTTGGTCTTTTCGTCACCTTTCATTAGGGGAGTGCCTGTAAAGGCGATAAAAGAGGCGTTTGGCAGGGCTTTACGCATATTCATAGCTAGAACATTATATTGGCTTCTATGTGCTTCGTCTGTGATAACAATTATATCTTTACGGTTAGATATTTCTTCAAAAGCCTCGCCCTTGCTTTCAGTGCCAAACTTTTGAATCATTGTAAAAATATTGCGGTGATCTTCAGATAGTAATTTCTTAAGGTTTTCTCTGCTTTTCGCTTTTACCTCTACTTCAGTAATCGCACCAGATTTCATAAAATTATCATAAATCTGCTTATCTAAATCATCACGGTCAGTTACTATAAGAAAAGTCCAGTTTCCTTGTAGTTTTCTGAGTATTTTCTGAGTAAAGAAAACCATAGAGAAACTTTTGCCACTGCCTTGAGTATGCCAGAAAACTCCGAGCTTGCCTTGCAATTCTTCTTTGTTTTTTACCGCTTCAATAGCTTTATTAACCCCTAAATATTGGTGGTTTTTGGCGATGATTTTTGTAAGCCCGCCTTTGCCTTCCATATAGAGAACAAAGTTTTCAATAATATCTAGTAGCTTGGCAGGGTCAAACACGCCTTTAATCACAGTATCAAGTGAGATTATGCCAACTTCACCTTCAGAGTTAATTTTCTTCCATTCAGAGTAATGCTCCCAGTCAGATGTAACCGAGCCAAGTTTGCTTTCAGAGCCGTTAGAAACCACGATTAAGGCGTTATACCAGAATAATTGCGGGATTGCCTGCTTGTAGTGGGTAATATTACCTGTAAAGCCGTTTATTAAGTGTTTATGTGCAGCTTTCAACTCAATTAGAACTAATGGAATGCCATTTATAAAAATTATTAAGTCCGCTCTGCAATTATACATCTCCCCTGAGATTTTGAATTGACGCACGATTAGAAATTCATTTTGGCTGGCATCGCTCCAGTCAATTACTCGCAGAGTTTCTTGTTTTTCAATGCCGTTATTGTCTTTATATCTAACTGAAACACCTTCTCTAATTAGTTTATAGAAATCTTGGTTGGCTCGCTCTAGGCTCATAGTTGCCTTGCCCTCGCTTAGTGCATAGAGAGCATTGTCTATTGCCTCGTTAGGCAAATCAGGGTTGAGTTTGATAAGGGCTTTTTTGAGGTTATTAGGCAAAAGCACTTCTTCAGTGGTTTTTCTGCCAAAAGTGCCACCTTCGCCAAATAACTCAGAGTAAGCATCTATAGAACTATAGCCCAGTGCCTCAATTTTACGGGTAGCTTCTAACTCTAATGCGGTTTCTGATAATTCGTGAGTTGCCATGCTTAACTAGCCTTTTCCTATTACATATTTTTCAAAGTAATGCTCTGCAATGAAATTTGCTAGTGTTTTTGATGTATTAACCGCAAGAAGAGCTTCTTTTCTATTTGGCGGGTATGTTGTGCAGTGAGCATCACTCATACAATTACGCATACCAGAAAAACCATTTATTGCATTATTTAATCCGCCAAATATTTGACTATAAATAGTTTTGAGTTCTTCGGGCATATTTTCTGCGGTCAATCCCAAAAGTTTCAAAACTTTTTTCATTAGCTTAGGTAAATCACCGTCATAACCTTTTGTTAATTTATCAAAATTATGTTCAATTTCTACAAGTATTTGTTCTAATAAACTTCTCGCATTTGTGATTGCCCCAGAATAATCTTTTTGCTCTATCTTTTTTAGGCATTTTTCTGAATGTTCTTTAATTAAGCGATAATTTCCTATTTCTGATTCTGTAAATAGACATCTATAATCCACCATAGAATCATAAAGGCTGCACACTCTATACTTTTTCCCAACTTTTGTAAGTTCAAAATTATCTTTGGTAAAACCGTGTCTATCTTTTGATAGCATACAAGTATTAAGTGCAATTATATTTTCGTCTAAAGAATAATCATTAAACAGAGACTTGGAATTAAATATATGTTCAACTAAATCTGTTAATTTACTTGTTCCTCTGATTCTTTTTAACTTTTGCTCAACATAATAATTTGTTTTATCTATTTCATTGGCTGGTTGGTCTTGTGAGATATAAAATTCATCAAAAGATTCACAGCCAACATATTTTTTAAGTAGAGTTATAATTTCTTTTTCGTTTCTGACAGGTGAAATACCCAGAGAACCTGTAATAATTCCAGAAAGGTGACTAATAGCTTCAGGACTTAAAAGCATTATATTTCTACCTCTAAATCTTCAACTGAAAGCTCACCAGAAATCAAGCGTGGCAAGAGTAGGTCACGGGTTTCAGACATATTTTCGTTTTTGGCAATAAGTATTTCTACCTCTTTTGAATTAGCATCTACATAATTTTCATAAGAAACTAGAAGTTCTTTATTTGGAATTAATAGCCTTATATTCTCAATTTGTGACGAGCTTATATTAGGTTGTGCTGCCCCTTGCGCTGTATTATTTATGTGTAATTGAAAAATGTCGCTTTTTAAGAATTGCAAAAGAAATTGGTTGTTTTTAATATAATCTTTATTTAAAATAAATTTTCCTACTCGTTGATTTAAGAAAAATCTTTTTTTGGTTTTAGGCATAACGCCAACTTTACCAACTTGCGCCCCAGTCATTGCAATTAGAATATCGCCTTTGAATAATTCAAATCTATCTGCTTTTTTTGCAATATCCTTTGTTATGTAGCTTGTATCTTTTACATCAATAATACCAGATTGAATATTTTTTATTTTTATAACAGAAATATCACCAGAATCTTTTAGGTCTTGGCTCTTAAACGCATATCCATTTTTTATTGAATTTATATCTCCTATCTTACCAACACTCCACCCCTCAGGGATAGTGCCAAGCTCTGATTCAATAAACTTGGTGTTTTGATAGTTAGGGAATTTGAAATCCACAAACCACTCTTTATAGAGTTTCTGTGCCATTTCTTCTAAAATTTTGATGCGTTTATTGTTATTCTCAATCAAATCATCATAAGCAGAAAGTGTGCCAGCAATTTTACGCTGAGTTTCAATTCTAGGATATTCAATTTGAAAACTCTCAATAAATTCTTTAGTTAAGGCTTCTCTAGTAGCCCCGCCCTGCGAAATTGACAATAATCGTTGTTTATATTTAGGACTTACTAAAATATAATGTAGAAAGAGGGGATTTAGAACTTTATCATTAGCACGAATAATAGAAACATGCTGATTTACTCTTGCTGGTAAAATGCGCTTTGGCACAAGACAACATCTTGCAACTGAAGCTCCAGTTATGTTTAGCAAAACATCATTTTCCAAAACTTCAACATTATTTAGTTTTTTAGCTTGAGTTTCATTAATAAAAGCAAGGTCTTTTTCTATAAAATTGAAATCATGGACATTCAAACTTCTTATAAGTGATAATCCTTCGTCATGATAAGCCTCTTTGCCACCTGTTGGTGTTGCACCACTTCCAATTTTTGTTGTTAAATGCTTTAGTTCTTTTTTTTGCCAGCTTTCCAGTTTCATACTTACCTTTTATTTAATTCATTGTTTATAATGAAATCGTTAGCCTGATATAGAAGTCCACTTAGAAAAACTTTCATAAGTAAAAATAGCAATAGAATATTTACCACCGAAATTGATAAAACAAGGTTTGATAACATATTATTAATAGAGAAAGTGTGCATCTCACCTAATATATCAACATTTATACTTTTAGTTGTGAATGTTAGTAACCCTTTCTCATCTTTAGTAGAGTATATTGAATATGCTATAATTGATAATATTGAAAAGATTGAGTATATGCTGCTGTAGTAGAAATAATTCTTAACGGTATGTAATAATGTTCGGGTAGGATTGTCTTTATCTATTGTTAGGTAAAGCATTTGAGTTACCCTTGCATTATACATTACAGATATACTGGTTATGTAACAACCAAATGCTATTGAAAAAAAGGTTATCAAATTTTGAGTTGTATAATCGTATAATCTAATCTCAAAACGAAAAAAGAATATTTCTGCCACGACAAATAAGGTTACTAAATATATTTTATGATTGCGCTTCATCGTTATTACTCCCTAACTTTTCAAGTAATAATGCCATAACACTATTTGGGTCATAAAAACCGTTTTTATCTGCTTCTAATTCCAATTTTATTTTGCTGGTGAAACTATCAGGATTAAATATTTGTTCTATTTTGTTGTCGTCATATCCAACACAAACAAATTTATCTGCTTGACAAGAACTTTTCCACTCAACCATTTTTTTGAATTGATTTATGAAGTCTTCTGTCTTTGCCACCTTAGAAAAATCTGCTTTTACATAAAGTTTTTCTGGAAGTCCCAGCCCATAAATAGTTTTAGGGTCACGCAAAATATCAAACACACCACCAGTTACATTAAACAAATTATTTCTTGCTAAGAAGGCAATAGATTTTATATCTCTAATTTTTTTAATAAACTCATCAGGGTCTTTATAAAAATTCTTAATCTCAACATTATTTGTAATTTTTGATTTAAGTAGTTCCTGTATAATATTCTTTTTATTAAAGTCGCTTAAGTATAATTCATTAGAAGCTAAATCAAATAAAACAAAAAGTTGTTTATTTAATTCTGGCTCATCTACTCCTCTTGGATTAGGTTTTATCGTGTTTGATTTTTTATCAATTACTTCTTCCCCCCAATTGTCACTACCATATTTAGAGGTTATCCAGAAATAATTTTCATCAATAGCCTTAGAATTGATTATATAGTTGTTAGACTTATAAATAAAAGATTCATTTTCTGAGAAATTAAATGCAACCCGTACATTTTCCAATTTTGGAGAATTTTTATCAAATATCAATTGATGACAAGTTAGGTATAAAGCCATATCCTAATCCCCCTCATTTCTCAGCACAAAATATTCTTTCTTTATATTTTCCTTGAAATCATCGGGGATAGTTTCCCAATTAAGCAGTTGCACTTCAAAAGGTATATCGCTTTCATCAAATGCTTCCCCAGCTTTATAAATTTCCTTATCGGTTGCGTCAAATATCACACAATCTAAGTCGGAGGTTTTGCGTGCAGTCCATTTTACCCTTGAGCCGTAAGCCCAGACTTTTTTGAATGGTAAATGACGAGCAAAGACTTCTTTAACCATCTCTAAATGTCTTGGCTCAACATCTATTGTTTTTTGTTCTGCCATTTTTCACCACTTATTTTTTCGTATGATTCTATAGCTTCTTTAATAAAAAGAGGGATTATCGCAAATGTTTCTTCAGCCTTATCCCCGCAATAATCGTGAACTGTATCGCCTCGCTTCTTGTTAAATTCAATCCAAATTTCTGCATCACTTATAAGATTATTTGCCGCCGCTTTCCTAAAAATAGGGTTCGGGCTATCTTGAATATCCGCAAGCCCCAGCTCTTCTTTTAAGTGCTTTTTTAGGTGCTTCCATGAAGTATCAAAACATGTTTCAAAGCGTTGAATACAGGATTCTTTGATTGATTCGCTCAAAAAACCTTTTAGTTCTTGATTGGCTAAATAATCATTATAACGCTCTTCTAGCCTAGCCAAAGAATCCTTGAACTTATCATAATTTATATCAGTCATATCGCCCCCAGTAATTGTTTAACATTATGAGCAATCTTAGCTTCTAGCTCTTTAGCCTCAGCATTCAAACCTAAAAGCTCGTTATTTAACTCGGTGAGGCGTTCTTCAAAAATATAATCATCTGCTATGCTGTCAGTCGTGCCAACATAACGCCCAGCATTTAAGCTCCAGCTTTGCGTTTCAATTTCTGAGGTAGTTGCAACTTTGCAAAGTCCGTTAATATCTCTATATTTTAGGTCAGGGAAATTCTCAGCAAATTTCTTTTTATCAGAAAATACAAAAGTTGGAGCTTCGCCTCTGTAAAGTTTAACGATATTGGCGATATATTCAACATCGCTTTCCGTAAATTCCCTATGCGCTCGGTCAATCTGGTTATAAATTTCCCTTGCGTCAATAAACAGTGTTTTATTTTTTCTATCCGTTCTAACTTTTGCTTTATCAAAAAACCATAGCGTACAAGGCAGGGTAACATTATGAAAAAAGTTTGAGCCAACGGAAATCATAACATCAACAACGCCCTCTTGCACGAGCTTTGCTCTTATATCTTGCTCTGATTGTCTGGCATCACTTGCCGAGTTTGCCATAACAAAGCCTGCCCTGCCATTTTCATTTAATGACGAGTAAAAATCCTGAATCCATAAATAATTTGCGTTATCAACCTTAGGAATTCCGAGCGGGTAGCGTTTATCACCCTTGATGCGTTCTTTATCTATTCCGCTCACATTAAACGGCGGGTTAGCCATTACAAAATCAAATTTACCAACGCTTTTATGCTCATCTTCATAAAAAGTATTGCCTAACTTTATATCGCCTTCAAGCCCGTGTACTGCCAAGTTCATTTTGCAGAGTTTTACGGTTTCTTCAGTTTTTTCCTGCCCGTAAATAGAGATTTTCTCATTTGGCTTCTCATGACGGCGTTTAATAAATTCCGCCGATTGTACGAACATACCGCCCGAGCCACAAGCAGGGTCAAATAAATGCCCCTGAATTGGCTTTAGAACCTCAACAATAAGCCTTACAATTGAAGTAGGGGTAAAGAACTCGCCACCTCTTTGCCCCTCAGAGCTAGCAAATTTTCCTAGAAAATACTCATAAATTTTGCCAAACGCATCACCCTCTAAATCTTGAAGTTTCATTTTAGAGAAAATTTTCATTAGTGCAAAAAGCAAATTTTTCTCAATGCGGTTAAAGTTTTTAGGCAAAGTATCTTTGAGAGCGGGGTTTTCATGTTCAATTGAACTCATTGCATCTTGCAACTTTTTGCCAATATCTTCGCCCTCTGCAAGATTTAGCAGATGAGAAAATCTTGCTTCTTCTTTGAGATACAACACGCCGTTATCGTGAAACCAATTTTTCTCATTAAACGAAGCCCGCCTGCGTTCAGAGAATTCCTTCAACTCAATATCAAATTTTTTCTTATCTTCAGTAAATTTGAAATCAGCATAACGCAAAAATATCAAGCCAAGAACAGGGGTAGCAAACTCGCCAGTTTTTAGGTTTGACTCCGCCCTCAGCTTGTTTGCTGCTTCCCAGAGGTCATTTTTAATCTTGTTAATATCACCCATATTTTGTCATGCTTTCAATTTCTGTTCGGAATATTTTTTATCTATGCTGGAGAAATCGCTAAATTCAAGTGATAGTTGCTATATTGGGGTTTTATTTATCCATCATTCCAACTTAATATTTTTAATTATTTTAGCCCGTCTTTGGAGCGAATCCCCGCCGTAACTGTTAATCATTACTGAATAACCTGATTTCTGCCCCGCATTTTCGGAAAGAACAATCATTGTATCTGTTGCTTCTTCGCCAATTCTTACAAGTCTTGTTACGCTGTGCCTAAAACTATGTGGCTTATAATAAGGCAAACCATTATCAATAAATGCTTTTTTGAATATATCTCTAATTTGCGTTTGCGATTGCATATATTTATTTGAAAGTTGCATTATTGGCTCACCATCTTTATCAAAACTTGTCTCAATGACGGGAAATAAAGCCGTTTTGCTCTTAAAACCTTTTGATATTAGGTGATTCCGCCATTCTAGAACATTCTGAATTATGTCTTGTGATTGCCCAATAAAAAAGGCATCAATATTTCTGGCAAATTTAGTATCTTGTGAGCGGGGGTCTTGTACAAAAGCCCAAATATCGTAATCCTTAAAGTATTTTATGCTTTTTATGCTCGCTGTTTGCAATGAGCTTATTCTTGGGGTGGTAAGCAGGCACAAACTAATCATAGCTTTATTTCGCATTTCAAGTTCATTATTGCTAGGCATTTTGCGGATAGTTGCAAGAATATCGCTTACATCGTGGCTTTCTTGATGTCCCGTTGCTTTGGCTTTGTTTCTATCGTTGCGACTTACGGTTAAATATTCAATATCGCCTTGCTTTATTTTTGAATAATCACTTCTATTTGCTGTAAGCCACTTAAAGAAGTCTTTTACAAAAGCAATATAATGAAAATAGAGCGATTTAGAAATATTATCTCCAGTGCGTTTATTGGTTTTATCGCTCAAGTAATTTTTGAATTCTATAGCCCAATCTGAGTTGTATTTCTTAAAATCTCTAAACTTTGTTGCTACTTCAAACTCATGTAAAGCGTTCACATATTGATTAACGGTCTTAGGGTCTTTGCCGTCTTTATGCTCAACTTTCTCAAAGAATTTGTATTTTACAATTTCATTTGCAGGGTTATAGCGTGCGTCAATTTCTGTCATATTGATAATAAATGAAAAAAGTCTGTTTGTTGTTGTTTTATGCTAGTCTTGTTAGTGCTATTGGTAGATTTTATAACTTTTGCTTTGCTAGACTCACTTAATGCCTTTCTAGGCTCTTTATTATAGTGAGTCTTGCCAGTGCTATTATAACTATCAGATAATGCCAACGCCTCGCTTTGTTTAACTTGGAAAATTTCATTGATTTCTTGCTGATTATCATTAGCGTAATTTTTTGAAGTTAAGTGATTACATTTAGGGCAATGACACTTGATAATAATGAATTTATTTTTGTTAGAAGTTATTTCTGCAACTTGATTATTTTGCGGCTCAAAACTGGTTTTGCATTTCCAGCATTTGAATTCTCTAAATTGCAGTGGTTGCTTTTTCTTATCATTATTTGCAATAAGAAACTTTTTGAATATTGCGCCATAAATCAAAAAATCTTTCCCGTCTTGAATCGCTTCAATTTTGCCTAGCTTTATCCATTCCCTAAGAGTTTGCGGGTGCAACTTTTTATCTCTAAAAATCCTGCATAATTCAGAAATTTTATAAGAGCGGTAACTCCTAAGCAGATTTTGATTACATATTTCTTGTGCATAAGTTTTTACAATTGATTGCACATAAAAACTCTTTTCTGGTTAGTTCATTATGAATTGCAATTTTGAGATTCTACCCATGCAAAGTAAGCAGCTTCGTCTATTAGAACCCTGCGACCTATGCGGCGAATGCAACTGTCAAAGCCATTTTTCTTTGCATTAAACGCTAATGCTCTTAACTGTCCCAAAGGCGGATAAGAGTGATGTTGACCCCATTGTGTAATTGGAATTAAGCGGGGATTTTTATTATTTGTAGTTTCCATAGTTTTTTCTTTCTTACTGGTTGGTGTTAAACAGTATTAAGAAATAACTATAAGAATTGCC
>Ga0364887_10877_pt1 | contig 11003 bp, 8 predicted proteins | sample ExccelJu500001D4_4_FD_206924 | JGI IMG/M metagenome (GOLD analysis project Ga0364887, IMG submission 206924) | Enriched cells from Trout Bog Lake Hypolimnion, Wisconsin, USA - BchlTB.July23.5000.01.D4 | ecosystem: Environmental > Aquatic > Freshwater > Lake > Hypolimnion/Profundal zone | place...
ACTTTTAGATATGATTTTAGATTCTTTACTTAATGCCGGATTGTACGAATCAATCCACCCCCGCTTTAAACAGGCTTTCGATTTCCTTCTTAATACCGATTTAATGGCCTTGCCACTTGGGAAAATTGAATTAGATGGTAAAAATTTATTTGCCAATGTGGTTGAAACAAAATGTAAAACTGCTGAAACAGCCAGACTTGAGACACATAATCGTTATATTGATATTCAAGTGCCTGTAACAGCTGCCGAAACAATGGGCTGGATAGCAGGCAACAAATTGAAAAATGTAACCGATTCCTATAACCCGGAAAAGGATATTACCTTTTTTGCTGACAAAGCAACCAACTTTATAAATGTACTACCATTTGAATTTGCAGTATTCTTCCCCGAAGATGGACATCAACCCGAAATTTCAGATAACCAACATAAAAAGATTATTGTCAAAGTATTGTTGTAAAAACCAAAAGTAAATTATAGATAAAGTATCATTCATTCTTGATTAATTTGTACGTATCTTTGTATACTTTTATTATTTAGAGTATTTGATATAAAATTAGCCTTAAAGATACAACATCACTTTCCTGAAAAGGATAGACAAGAAGTAAGAATGAAGTTAAATGAATCTCATTGGAATGATATAAATATCTATATCAAACTGTTGGCTTTTATTCTTTGTTAATTATGATTTAAACGAATTATCTTCAATTGATTTTAATCTCATTACGAACAAATGAAAGATCTGGCTATAATTAAATCAGATCCTTGGCTGGCTCCTTATGCAGGTGCCATCAACGGTCGATACGAGTATTTCGAGAGTGTAGAAAAGAAGTTAGTGGTAGAAGGCCAGACTTTATCCGATTTTGCATCCGGATATTTATATTTTGGACTTCATCGCCTGCCTGACGGTTGGATTTTCAGGGAATGGGCACCCAATGCTACAGCCATCTTTTTAATTGGGGACTTTAATAACTGGCAGCGTCATCCGGATTATCAAATGAAAAAGCTTCAGAATGGCATATGGGAAATTCGTCTGCCCGATTATGCCATGGCTCATACCCAGCTCTATAAATTATTAGTCGAATGGGAAGGGGGCAATGGTGAAAGGATACCGGCATGGGCTCGCAGAGTGGTTCAGGATGAGTCTACTAAAATATTCAGTGCACAGGTCTGGAGTCCATTCCAGCCTTATGTGTTTAAAAACAAAAATTTTAAACCCAAAACACAACCGCTTCTTATCTACGAATGCCATATAGGCATGTCCAGTGCCCAAGAAAAGGTCTCTACTTACGAAGAATTCAGGACTACAGTCTTGCCACGCATCTTACGGGATGGATACAATTGTATTCAAATCATGGCCATTCAGGAGCATCCTTATTATGGTTCCTTTGGTTATCATGTCTCCAGTTTTTTTGCAGCATCTTCCCGTTTTGGTACACCCGAAGAACTGAAGCATTTAATAGATGATGCCCACGGAATGGGTATTTCTGTGATTATGGACATTATTCATTCTCACGCTGTTAAGAACGAAGTAGAAGGATTAGGTCGTTTTGACGGGACTCCATATCAGTATTTCCATGGTGGAGCACGTCGTGAACATCCGGCATGGGATTCGCTTTGCTTTGATTATGCTAAGCCTTCTGTTTTGCATTTCTTGCTTTCCAATTGCAAATTCTGGCTCGAAGAGTATCATTTCGATGGGTACCGGTTCGATGGAGTGACTTCTATGTTGTATCGCAGCCACGGGTTGGGCGAAGATTTTAATGGATATGAATCCTACTATAATATGAATCAGGATGGGGATGCCATTTGCTACCTGACTCTGGCAAACAAACTTATTCATGAAGTGAATCCGAATGCCATCACAGTAGCCGAAGAAGTTAGCGGTATGCCCGGATTGGCTACTAAAGTGGCTGAAGGTGGAATTGGTTTTGACTACCGGATGGCCATGGGAATTCCTGATTTCTGGATTAAAATGATTAAGGAAGTTAAAGATGAAGACTGGAATGTAGGGACTATCTACTGGGAATTGACCAATCGCAGGGCAGATGAGAAGACCGTCAGTTATGCCGAAAGTCATGATCAGGCGCTGGTAGGTGATAAAACCATTATTTTCCGACTGATAGACAGTGAAATGTACTGGCATATGCGCCTGGGTGACAGTACCATGGTGGTGGATAGAGGTGTTGCTTTACACAAAATGATTCGACTGATTACCGCTACAACCATTAACGGCGGATATTTAAACTTTATGGGGAATGAATTCGGACATCCGGAATGGATTGATTTTCCTCGCGAAGGCAATGGCTGGTCTAACAAATATGCACGTCGTCAATGGGATTTAGTGGATAATGAAAAATACCTCTATCATGCGTTGGGAGAATTCGATCATTCCATGATTGCATTGATTAATGCCGTTCCGCAGTTTAATGTCTTGCCGGTTCAACAGCTTTGGAGCAAAGAAGATGATCAGGTATTAGTCTATCAGCGGGGTGATTTAATCTTTGTATTCAACTTCAACGGAACAAAGTCATTTACAGATTATGGTATCCTCGCTGAAAAAGGATCGTATAAAACCATACTTAATACAGACGACTCAATATATGGAGGCTTCAATTTAATCGATGAAAGTATAGTTCATGTCACTTTACCGGCACCGAAAGATCCTACCGGAAAAGAATGGCTGAAACTGTATATTCCTGCACGTACGGCCTTTGTCTTGAAAAAACAATGAAGATAATGGGTTAATTTGCTAATGGGATAATGTGCTAATGGGATATGTAATTCATTATTATCCGACTGAAATGAAGTATTGATTCCTCTTTCTTATTATTTAAAAAAGGAACGCTAACTGGATAATAATTCCTGTTGGCGTTCCTTTTTTTTAAACTTTCCTTACTTTCTGTAGATCTTTAAAGAATCGTTTATCCAGGTAGCTGTTCTCTCCTATATGGCACAACTGCTCGAACATGGGTTTTGTGACTGTAAAAGCCAGTATGTTTTCAGGTAAGTATTTACGCATAGCCATATCCATTGCTCCAATCATAGCCTGGGGAATACTCAGATCTTTGAAATGGGAAATCAATTGCATGCATCCAGATCCAAATGGAGCGATTACCGGATCGGGATCAGTAGGTTTGCTGTTCAGTTGTGCGCCTATCATGAGCATGCTCATTTGATCGGGAGTGACAAAGAAAGTAATCGTTTTCAGATATTCATATCCATCCGCTTTCAATGGACCGATGACCAGATTTGGATGCACTTGTTTATAGGGTTTTATATGGTCAATCCACAGGCTCATTAATTCATGACTGGCTTTTAATCCTTCGTCATCCGCCAGAAAAGTTACATATTGTTCTTTCGTACGTGTCCGTACATCGCACAGCCAGCTACCGGCTCCACCGCATCCGTATTGTTCTTTGGTTAAATGCAGGTATTTGCCTTTTTCCCATTGTTTAAAATAGGCAAATACACAGGCTTTTGTTTCAATCAGCTGGTCGAATAAGGACGTATCAGGAACATCGTAAAATCCAATCAGGGGAAACTTTATCCCTGTTTTTTCTACTAAATAGCTATAATTGGGTTGATTCATAGTCTGTTATTATTTTCAGTTTGAATGCTGAATATCTTTTTGAATTTGATTATTGACAGGACAAATTTAGTGATTATTGTCAAATAATATCACTTCAATAGTTTTTTTCTGATAATTGCCGGAGTGCGACTCAAAGTCGCCCTCCGGCTTCCTACTTACTACCTGCTATTATCTACTTACTACAGCTGTATCAAAGAAATGTACTTGCTCATCGAATTACGAGAACCATCTGCTTTCGAAAAATAGATCCAGGTATGAATTGAACCGTTAGCCCACTCGGCAGGTAAATCCACCGTTAAGGTACCTTCCATTCGGGTAGCACAGTTTTCATTTAAGATCGCTTGCTGAAAACCCTCATGAAAAAATATCAGGCTTACACCATCTGTAGACTTCGAAGAGTCAGACTCGAAAAAGTTCCAGTCAACCTTAACCGATGTTCCTGTTGTTTTTGCAGCAGATACGGTTGTTGGTGTATAGACACCCCCTTCTGAAAATGCCAGATTCGGATAATCAATACTAAAATCAGGGGATGTTCCGGTTACTGAATTCTTCAGTGCAAGTGAAATAGCATGACTCACTGCATCCATCCGTAAGAATGTTTTCTTGAACACGTCATGAAAACAAAGCAGGGCTATCATTACGAACCCAAATTTAGTACGTTGTTTTACCTGTTTCGTTGATTTTGGATTGAACGGTGCATTAAACACTCTTAATACATTTTTACCGTTTCTGCTAACGGTTGCGACGGCACTTGCGTGGCGTCCTGAAATCAACCCGAAGGTTGATGATATAAAAGTTGCCATTGTATTATATATTTAAATTGTGAATACTGAATGATACGGGATATGCATGCCAACATGGTGGAATGGAAAATATCCGTATGCATTCTTGTTTAGAAAATTGATTTTATATTTACCGTGCGTACGGCAAATGATGAAAAGGATCGCTCTTCTTTTCGTTTTCCATGCAGAATGTCTGCTGTGCCCCTTCCGGGGGGAGGACGGCACGACCGGTTGGAAATCCCGTCCTGTTTCCTCCGCCGGTATCCGAAGGAATGGAAAATAGTGACGCCTGTAGCTTGAAGTCTGATTATCGTGACTTGTTGGCAAAGCAGGCAAATGGAATAAATCGTACTCATAGTTTCTTTTCTTTGCGTGGGGCACAAAAAAAATGCACCACTGTTTAATGTGATGCAAAATTACATGAGCAAAAAAGCTTAGGTATCCCTTAGGGATATCCCTAAATGTTCATATCTCTTGTTATTTTATTTACTATTTCATTTAATCCTAAGTTATTGAATTGATCTTTAATGTATTGCATATCTTGTTTGGCACTCGTATTTTTGGTAATTTCCAATCCTTTGAATGGTTCTGATAATGTCTTGTAAATTCTATCGTAGTTTTTACCTGTCAGAAATTCTATAAAACGTCCCTGAACGGTTCTATCCACTGAACCGGTTTTACAGCCAACCTCATTTAGCAAATAATACATGGCTAATACCTGGCGTTTGGTGGTAAAGTCCTTATTTTTGGAAGGTTCTTCTATTGGAGTTGCATCAATTAATCCATTATTAGAATTTTTAGCCATAGCTTCCCACTCTTTTAAGTAAAATTCCAATTTAGATTTTAATTTATACAACGTAACTGAGATTCTTAAATACCAATGATGAATTGTTTTTTCTTCTAACTCTGTAAACTCTTCGTTTTTAGATTTATGATTGTCAATAAATAAAGTCAAATCCTGTCTCAAACTCAAAATTAAAGCACCAATATCATTAATATCATTTTTCCAATTTAACAACTTACTAAATCTTACCATGTATACTTGTCTTAATGGCAAAATTCTATCGAAATCAGTACAAGTTTCCCAAAATTCAACCCTAATTTCATCAAGAATCAGTGATTTCAATTCATTGGATTTTAATTTCAATTCTTCGATATACATATCAGCACCAATATACATTACTTCACCTTTATTATAAAAGGGTTCAAGTAGATCGAATGCATCATCAATAAGATTGATTGAGGAGTCAGTTTTTTCAGTGTGTTTCATAGGTAATCGATTTTATATTTACTTTCTCCACCTTGTTTGTAACTTGGGGAGAATGATATGCTGCAAATATGATTTCCCAGTGATTTCATCCTATTTTTTGCATATTATTACACAAAATTACAAACAATTATTTATTTATTCACATATAATCATTAAATTATTTCCTCCATTATTGTGGTAATCACTTTATATTGAGTTTAATTTACATGAAACCCTTTGCCATAAACGAAAACAGGCATCACGTTATTTCGTGATGCCTGTTTAAAATTATTCAATCTGATTTAATAAAAGGATAAAGTGGAATGAGGTAAAGCTTAGTGAGGGTTTCACTCAAAGTGAAGCCTCCACTGAAATTGACGCATATTCTTGACTCAACGGTTTTTGTTTTATTCTTCTTTTCTTATTCTCCCACACGATACAATCGTGCGGGAGCGGGGGAAGCCCTCACTGGCAGAGGAAGCATATCGACTTCAAGTCAGTAAGGCTTGCTTTATAATGGCATTTTCTGATACACCTTACCCATGATCAGTTTTCCGTTTGTTTTCTTACTCCGTTTCACGCCATCACTACCCCAGGCTCCCCATTGTTTAAAGAAGAAGGCTGCTCTTTGTTCTTCTGTTTGGTTCATGATTGAAACTGCCCATTCTTCTTTCATAGGACGGGCACATACACCACTTTCTCCACCAACGATCACCCAATCTATACCATCTAAATTCATCACCCCTAAATCCTCTAATAATGGTTCACAAGAAAGAAACTTAATAATAGCCGGAAGCTGACGAAGATAATCAATTCTATCTTTTGACTTAGCAATATCAACCGTTACGCCTAACCATGCGTTTAGAGGAATGGCGTGTGAAGTGAAATACTCATTCATCCGCTTGGCTCGTTTAGTCAATATCTGATATTTATGTTGTGGTGTTGCATTTATGGTATTCATTACTTTATCGATAAACTCAAAAGGCACTTTTTCATGAAACAAATCACTCATAGAGCACACAAAAACGGTATGAGGTCTTTTCCATTGTTTTGGTTCCGGTAAAACATCTTCGTGCATAGTAAGGCTAAATCCATTTACATATTTTTCCTGCTGCATGGCTTGTAAACGTCTTGACATTACTTCTGCATAACAATTTTTACATCCTTCCGAAACCTTGGTACATCCCGTTATCGGATTCCAGGTCTTATCGGTCCATTCTATTTTTGTTGTTCTCATTTTGCTGTAATTTTTATATTGTATTCGTCAATATTATGAATACCTGTAATTTGTCTGTTCTTCTTTCCTACAATTGTTATTCTTTTTGCTTTAATCAAAATGTCAATGACATCCAAATAGATGGTTGTTTGTCCTCCTTTATTTAGAACAAATTTTAACCCTGAAATGTTATCGGCTATTTTACCAGATAAAATTTCTGTTTTTAACAAGTTTCTTATTTCTTCTTTTTTATTTGTTTCATCGGTAGTGTAAAACATCATGCCGGGTTCAAAGTCATTAAACGTATTGCAATTTGATTCACCTGCTAAGGGATCATATTTCCAACAGACTTTTAAAAATTTCTCCATACCAAACGAATGATTTGAACCGAATATTAAACCATAATAATTCGATTGGTTTTGTATTGTAAAATGATGAAGATAGTATTCTTTTGAATTCGGGATTAATGATTTGAAATAGTTCGCCATAATTCTATGGCATTCTTTTGTTTTTCCTTCGTCGAAGGCTACTTTTTTATCTTTTAGATATTTTTTAACTACATCCGATTCTTCAAATCGGTGAATTGTAGAAGATGTTATAAAGAATATAAAATCAGTTTTTGGTGAGTTAGACAATTTTTTAAATACATCGTCATCAACCTGTTTAAATCCATATTGATCTATCAATATAAATTTCCCATAATTTGAATTTGCTAATATATTATTAAATGTTTCGCTTTGAAAAATGTCTTGAAAATCCTCATGTTTAAAATAACGACTATTTTCAAAGGGGCAATTACCTATCTGACAGTTTAATTTGCAGGATTCAAAAAAATCATTCACTTTAGATTCAAGTGTTTTTGCCTTCCGCTTTTGGAGTTCGTTAAACGCAAACGCAATTTTCTGTTCACTGCTCCGAAAGTATTCACAATACTGTCTTTTGTCTCCCCTTGCTTCTTCAAGCAAAATTAAAGGTGAACCAAATGTGCCTTCACTATCAGACCCACTACCGGCAAACAAATCGTAAATAAATATTTTAGAGATAAACCTGCTATGTAAAAAAACAGGAAACCACTCCCTAAAACACTCTCTGAAAATATCCAGCTTAAGTAGCGTTTCTTTCGTGTAGGCTTTTTTATTGATGTTTTTTGCCATAATTATTTAAACAAAGTTAGTTCCAAATGATTTTAGAAATTTCAAACAATAACTTCTGTCGTAGTTCCAATTCGCTTGGTCCAAATTTATCTAAAGGTAATAAATCAAGTGCGTATTTGGCTTTCAGATCATCCATATCCTTTTTGGATTTATAAGTGTCATCCCTTAACGTCTCATTCCAATAGAGTGTATTGGCGTATGATTTTAGTTTGTCGACATACAACTCATTACTACTGGAAATATTATCACGTCCCTTTAATAGCAAAATACCACCCACTCGATTACGTTCCTGTTCAAATAAATCATCGTCATCATTAAATAAAGCCATATTCTCAGCATTATGAGATAAGATATGCTCAATATGAAAACCAGTTATAGCACCAGTTTTAGAAACTAAATCTTCAATGGGATGCCTCATACCAATATTAAGGTTCTCAGCGAAAAAGAGTTCAACTCTTGCAAAGAAATATCTTTTGAACCTGGTATTTAAGTTTATTCCGGTATTTCTGAAGTATGCGTATTGTAATGGTTGAGTAGCATCAGAATTTCTTCTATTTGTAAGTTCTTCAAGTAAATATTTGTCAAATACTGTTCTTATATCTGTCAATTCGCCATCTCTTATTTCACTAGAAATTTTAAAAAGGATTTCATTGAATGAGTTACTATCGTAAGCATTCTGAAGCTGTAGCAAGGAAAATAATCTGTCAATTTCAGTTGATACAATCCTAATTTTATCAGTTTCCTGATAATCATTTAATTTACATGAAGATAAAATAAGCATAAATTGCCCATCCATTTCGTTGAGCTTATTAATGAATACAGATTGAAACTGGTCTTTTTTACGATAATAAGCTTCTAATACTTTAATGTATAAATTAGTGTAATAAGAAAAAGTATTTTCTAGAAATGACTTAACCTGAGATGAGTTATGTTTTAATTTTAGATGGCTATTCATATCATTGGAGAACATTTCTCTATGATAATCACCATCAAACCGGGTTCCCTCTTTTCTTGTATTAGCAAATTTAGCTTTTAAATAATATCTGAAAAAAGTATCAATCTCGTCCTCTTTGAACTTATTGATGATAGAAATTTTATTTTCCCATAATTGATTATAGTTTTTCTTATCCAATTCCAACTTATCAATCTGCCCGAGTAACTTACCTTTTAGAATTTCATAGGGTTTAAGTTTTACTCCACGGTCATTAATAACCTCAAATACCATTGGCACATTGGTTTGCTCTACAGAAAGATTAATTAATACCAATCGATACATAAAATAATACACGAATGTTTCAAATTTATGTAAATCAGTCAGTTCGTTATCCAACCATTTCTTTATAGTTTGGTAGTTATTTAAAGCATTTTGAGCCGTGACTCCCGAACTGGTATCCATTTCTTTAAATTCTTTATCCATGTTAAATAAATCATCAAATAACATTTTGTGTCTTTCGTGATTCATCCAAAAAGAAAACTCAACACCTGAATAACCTGCGATTTTAGTTTCAAGCCATTTATCTGTTTTTGAATTATATGATTTTGAAAGATGGAATAAATTGATAAGTAATAAAGTTAGTGTGGTTAACCGTTGTTGCCCATCTACAACATATACCTTTCCCTCAATGGTATTTGTCACATATGTATTCAGATAATACCAGGGATATTTTGCCATTACTACTTCTTTCGAAGGGTCTAAAGCTTTGTTTATATCATATTCCTGATTAAACTTAAAGAATATATCATCAAGCAGTCTTAATACAGGTTCATTTGTCCATTTATAATCACGTTGATAGAAATCAATATAATACGTGGTATTAGAAAATACTCTGTCAATGTTTTGGTTATCAGGTGCTATTTCCATAATATTATTTATCTGTAGGTTTTATTAATAGTTTATTTATATTCTTCCAATGTCTTTTAATTTGTGACTTTATCGTATAGTCTTTAATCGTTCTGTATGCTAATTTGGCATAAGTTATGTAATTACCCCAGTTGTATTTTTTAGACTGAACCCATTCATCTGAAGAACCTGATTTCCTTTTATATTTCATTTTCCTATTTGCACCAATATATGAGAATCTTTTATAAATCCTTCTTACAAATAACTTTCCATTGGTATTGTTTTGTATTGTTTCGCTATAATAGTTACATCTTCTAACATTAAGTTTAAGTTTTCGATAATATTTAGCTATACTTCCTGTTTTTAAAGAGATAGACTTTCCATCGAAACTAAAACCCAAATAATCTAATTTATATTTAGCACTATTATGATTAAAACGTCCATTTATTTCCATCAAGCATCTCTTATAAGTAATCATGTTTTGGAAATGAAATATTTGAGTTTTATTATCCTGTATACTTAGTTTTGATAATGTTTCAATATTATACTTAACCATATTAATTATAGTATTTTTCTGACTTGGATCACAAATAATAATCATGTCATCTGAATACCTACGATATAAACCATTTATGCTTTGAACATAGGTGTTTATTGTTTCATCAAATTTAAGTAAATATAAATTCGCCAAAACAGAACTAATAGGAGACCCTTGACAAATTCCGTAATCCCTTAATTTACCTGTGATCTTATCATATTTATTTGATTTGATTAATCCTTTTTTTCGAATCAAGTGTATATCTTCTTTCTTGCAATAAGCAATTGTACCCGAATTATAAAGATATTTTTGTTTATCTACTCTCTTTTTTCTGATATTTCCAGTTTTGGTTCTGGTTATTATCTGATCTTTGAAGAGATTGAACAAACTAACTTCCTCAACGTAAGAGAATTTTGTGATATTACGGAAAACATTATAATGATCATTCGGTAGTTTCTCCCAGCCATATAATTGGCACCAGACTTCTTTTAATTTAGCATGGTTCAAATTATCAAAAAAACTCTTGATGTCAAAGGTAATTGCCATCACATCATTTTTTGATATGCAGTTATTGACTCATTTAACCCTTTTTCTAAAAGTATTTTGTTGTATTGTCTATTTAATTCAAATCCATA
>Ga0364887_10538_pt2 | contig 10938 bp, 12 predicted proteins | sample ExccelJu500001D4_4_FD_206924 | JGI IMG/M metagenome (GOLD analysis project Ga0364887, IMG submission 206924) | Enriched cells from Trout Bog Lake Hypolimnion, Wisconsin, USA - BchlTB.July23.5000.01.D4 | ecosystem: Environmental > Aquatic > Freshwater > Lake > Hypolimnion/Profundal zone | place...
CAGGTATTCCAGCATTTTATACCAAAACTGGCTATGGAACTGTAGTTGCAGAAGGCAAAGAAACCCGCCAATTTAACGGCGAAAATTATGTTATGGAAACTGGTCTCACCGCAGATTTATCAATTGTAAAAGCTTGGAAAGCAGATGAATCTGGCAATTTGGTTTATCGCAAAACCGCCCGCAATTTTAACCCGATTATGGCAAGTGCGGGCAAAATTACCGTTGCCGAAGTGGAAGAAATTGTGCCAAATGGCTCGCTTGAGCCCGACCATATTCATACTCCAAGCATATTTGTACAAAGAATATTTGTCGGCAAGAATTTTGAGAAACGCATTGAGAATCGTACAGTAAGAAGTTAAATTTTATGAGCAAGAAAACAAAAAACCCCGAATGGCAATTAGATACTAACCTAGTGCGTGGTGGCTTGCGCCGCAGTAATTTTGGCGAAACCAGCGAAGCTATATTCATGAATTCTGGCTTCTGTTATGACTCTGCCGAAACCGCCGAAAGTCGTTTTAACGGTGTTGCTCCAGGGTTCGTTTATTCTCGCTATTCTAATCCAACCCTTGCCACGCTGGAAGACCGTCTTGCGTTAATGGAAAAAGCCGAACGCTGCTGCGTAATGGCAAGTGGTATGGCAGCAGTTTTTGGCTCTATGATGTGCCAATTAAAAGCTGGCGATCATGTGGTTGCAAGCAAGGTTTTATTTGGCTCATGTTATTATATTATTACCCAAATTTTGCCACGCTTTGGTATTGAATATACTCTAGTTGACGGCGCAAATTTAGACGAATGGAAAAAGGCATTCAAGAAAAATACCACCGTAGTTTTTGTGGAAACCCCCGCTAACCCCACACTTGATATTGTGGACATTGCCGAAGTTGCCAAAATCTGCAAAAAACACAAAGCATCGCTAATTATTGACAATGTATTTTCCACTCCTCTTTTGCAGCACCCGCTAGAGCTTGGCGCAGATATTGTGGTTTATTCCACCACTAAACATATTGAAGGGCAAGGGCGTTGCTTAGGTGGTGCAGTGCTGAGCAATCAAAAATTCATTGATGAAGCGTTGCTGCCTTTTCACCGCCATACTGGACCTGCAATGAGTCCATTTAATGCGTGGGTAACTCTTAAAGGTTTGGAAACTTTGACTTTACGAGTTGCAAGACATTGCGAGAATGCCGCTAAAATTGCTGAGTTTTTGGAGAAAAGTCCCAAAATATCACGAGTATTTTACCCTAGCCTAAAAAGCCACCCTCATTATGAAATCGCTAAAAAGCAGATGGCAAATGGTGGTCCAATGATCGCATTTGAGGTAAAAGGTGGAAAAAAAGCAGCTTTCAAATTTATGAATAAGCTGAAAGTTATTGATATTTCTAATAATCTTGGTGATGCTAAAAGCCTCATCACCCACCCTGCATCTACAACTCACTCTAACATAGACGCTAAAGAAAAAGCCAAGATTGGCATTACTGACTCCCTACTTCGCCTTTCAGTTGGCATAGAAGATATTAATGATTTAATTAACGATATAAAACAAGGGCTTGAATGATGGAAAATATAATAAACTATTTATGGAGTTCTATAAATTTTGTTTATAATTTACAATATATTGCAATCTGCGCCGCAATTTTTATTCCATTAGCAATTTTATTTCCTAGCAAAGCCTCACAGCCAATACTTAATAAAGAGATGATACCCAATATAATCTATTGGTTTGGCAATGGCTTAATAACCAGACCAGCTGGCTATTTATTGGGTAATTTTTTATATCTTAGTGTATATTCACAAACCACAATTCAAAATATAAACACCCAAGGACTTCCGCCGATTAACCAATTACCATTAATTATACAAGCTATACTAATATTGGTCGTTATGGATTTCATGCAATATTGGACTCACCGTTTATTTCACGGCAAAACCTTTTGGCTTTATCATGCGGTGCATCACTCACCTGTGGTAGTTGATTGGCTAACAACTTCCCGTTTTCACCCTGTTAATTTAATTATTCACTCCGTTTTAGTGGGTGTTATTGCATCAATGCTTGGGTTTAGTCCTGAGGCTTGGAAAATCCTCGTACCTTTTAACATGATTTATTCGCCATTAGTTCATGCTAATCTTAATTGGACTTATGGACCATTTCGCTATGTCCTTGCTAGCCCTGTGTTTCATCGCTGGCATCACACACATACAAACGAAGGTGGCAATAAAAACTTCGCCCCCACTTTCCCTGTTCTTGATATAATATTCGGCACATATTATGACCCTAAAGGAAAATCACCAGAGATTTTTGGTTTGGACAATAACGAAACCATACCAGAAAATGTAATCGCTCAACTTGCTTATCCTTTTGTGAAGAGAACAAAATAACTGTCAGTTATAATTGACAGTTATTGGTTTTTATAGTAAAAATTATTCACAGCTAGTGTTTTTCTAAATGGCTTAGTAGCCTTAGAGACCAAAAAACCAGAGAAATTGTCATGAGTCGCTTATTGCGTATGGAGATTGGTAACTTTGGTGATGTTAAACCAATTGGCGAAGGTATAAGCGAAGCTCGGATTCATTATGGTGCTGGTTATCGTCTGTATTTTATAAAACATGGTAATACGATGATTTTGATGCTTGGTGGTGGAGATAAATCTAGCCAAACAAAAGACATTAAACGAGCCAAAGAATTAGCAAATAGTTGGAGAGATTTATGAAAAAAATGATTGTTGGCGGAGTAAAATACACTGAATTTGATGCTGCCGATTACCTGAAAACCAAAGAGGAAATTGCTAGCTTTTTAGAAACCACTCTAGAAGAATCAGATGATCCGCAATATATTGCCAAAGTTCTAGGAGTGGTAGCACGCGCTCGTGGCATGACCCAAATTGCCAAAAAGACTGGTCTAACCCGTGCGGCTTTGTATAACGCACTATCTCCTAAAGGAAACCCAGAATTCAGCACTATTCTTAAAGTTCTTAGCGCACTTGGCTTAAAACTAAAACTAGCCTAATAATTTATTGATTTTTAGAAATCTATCTTTATAAGAAGGTAACATTTATAAAATGCGGGTGTAGTTCAATGGTAGAACGGCAGCCTTCCAAGCTGCACACAAGGGTTCGATTCCCTTTACCCGCTCCATTATTTCTGATGTGAATCAAGCATATAACGACAATAGTTAAAACCTTCGTTCCATGCCTTGTTATATGTCTCATTTTCCATCATTTCTGGGCGTTTTTTAAATCCATACATTGCTCTATATAAATACCCCTCATCTTCAGCTGAAAAACCTGTGTCGCAACCATCTTGCCAGCCAAGTTGATATTCTGGAGGACCTTCTGGCGTAACATACCACATAGATAATGGTCTACAGCCAGAAACCAGCAACAATACGCTAATAGTTATTATAATTTTGCGCACAAAATATTTCTCTTTTTATATTTTAATAACCCAGTTATAACATAAAAATATTACAAAATTATGACAATTTATAAAATAAACATATATTGCGCCGCAACATATAGTAAAGTTTCCATTATTATTATTTTGTGATATATTGAATAAACATTACAACAATACAACTTATTTTCATGCAAATCACTGCCAATAAAATTGCTGAAGAAGTATCATCTCCGCTAGTTTTACTACGGCGGATTCGCGATGTAATGTCATCACCTGAATCCCCGCAGACACGACTTAATGCGATTGTAAGAGTAATCGCCAGTGAAATGCGCTGCGATGTTTGCTCGGTATATATGCTTAGAGCTGGCGATGTTTTGGAACTATTTGCAAGTATAGGTCTTAATCAAGCATCTGTTCACTTAACCCGTCTGCAAGTTGGCGAAGGGTTGGTAGGGCATATCGCAGATACTGCCGAACCAATTAATTTAGCTGATGCTCAACACCACCCTAAATTTGCCTATCGCCCTGAAACTGGTGAAGAAAAATATCACGCATTTGTTGCTGTACCAATTTTGCAAAGCAGCAAGGTCGTTGGGGTTTTAGTCGTACAGGATAAACAAGAAAAAACCTTTTCCAATGACCAAGTTGAAGTTTTACAAACCGTAGCAATGGTGCTGTCAGAACTGAACCAATCGGGCAAATTAGTCAGCCGTAGCGAGCTGAAACAAGGTAGTGGTGAGTCAATGCTATCACAACATTTTGTTGGCTTAAAGCTCGCTCCTGGTTTGGCTCGTGGCATTGCGATAATGCACAGAAAACGCATAGAAGTTAAAATCTCCGTTTCCGAAGATCCCGCCAAAGAATTACAACGCTTGCAACAAGCATTAGACGGATTGCAAAGCTCAATTGATCAACTAATTCATTATGCTGAGCTAGAAGAAAGTGGTGAGCAAAGAGAAATAATGGAAACTTATCGTATGTTCGCTAACGATAAGGGCTGGATAAATCAGATAGTTGAGGGAATTAATACTGGTCTTACGGCTGAATCTGCGGTTTATAAAACCCAGAGCGAAATGGCAGCTCGTATGGAGCAAGTTTCCAGTGAATATATCCGTGACCGTTTGAATGATTTGGAAGATGTAACTAACCGTTTGCTGCGTCAATTAGCTGGAGATGAAGCAAGAACACCATCTCACTCAGACTTGCCAGCAAGGTTTATATTAGTAGCAAAATCACTAGGACCTGCTGAATTATTGGAATATGGGCGCAAACGCCTCAAAGGCATCATTTTAGAAGAAGGTTCAACCACTTCCCATATAGTGATTATAGCACGGGCAATGGAAATACCTGTAGTAGGCAAAATATCTGGCGCAGTTGGCGGCATACAATCTGGCGACCCTGTTATAATTGACGGCGATAATGGAGAAGTATATTTACGCCCTAGTGATGACATTGAACGCACAGTTTCCGAGCATATTCGTGCTAATCAATTGCGCTCGCAAGCTTATGCTGCACAACAAGACCTGCCACCAATTTCACTTGACAACGAGAGAGTTTCATTAAACATAAATGCTGGATTGTTTGTTGATGTCAAACACTTACAAGCTCCTGATGTTGACGGAATTGGTTTATATCGCACTGAACTTCCATACTTAATTGCCTCAACAATGCCTGATGTAAAATCACAAGCCCGAGTTTACAATAAAATTCTTCGCCAAGCTGGTGATAAAAAAGTTATCTTCCGTACTTTTGACATTGGAGGCGATAAGCAATTACCCTATTTCCCAATTGACGGTGAGGATAATCCAGCTTTAGGCTGGCGCGCTACTCGGATTGGGCTTGACCGTCCAGCAATTTTGCGCCGCCAATTTCGTGCGTTAATTCATGCTTCTGGCGAACGCCAACTTGACATCATGTTGCCATTTATCACTCAAGTAAGTGAGATTGATGAAGCACGCAAATTGCTAAATATGGAAATAGAGCGGGCAAAAAATGAAGAAATGCCCGTACCAAAGAAAATCCGTATTGGTACAATGATTGAAGTCCCAGCTATTTTATGGCAATTGCCTGCTCTAATGAAAAGAGTTGACTTTGTCTCTATAGGCAGCAACGACTTATTGCAATTTATCTTCGCTTGCGATCGTGGTTCGCAAAGAGTATCAGATCGTTATGATACTTTATCACCAGAAGTTTTACGAATTATGAAAACTATCGTAACAGAGTGCAATAATGCTGGAGTTGAAGCAGGTTTTTGCGGAGAAATGGCAAGTAAGCCAATAGAAACTATGGCATTAATTGGTGCAGGACTGCGCTCATTCTCTATGCCACCTGCGGCAATTGGTCCGATTAAAGCAATGGTCAGAAGCCTCAATGTTGCTGAGCTTTCCGCTTATATGCAAGATGTTATGAGTTCTTCAGAATCTAGCATTAGAAGAATGTTGGAAGAATATGCTAAGGAACGCAGCGTTGTATTATGATTGCTAGTGACTATAATAATATTGGCTATTACTTTCGTGATATTCGTGAGGACAAAAATATCACAATTGAGCAAGTCGCAAAAATTCTTAATATTCGCAGTAAATATTTAATCGCAATTGAAGCTGGCACAATTGATGAAATGCTAAGTAGCTCTTATGTTAAGGGCTATATAAAAAATTACGCTGAATTTTTAGGTGTTGTCACTAATGACGCTTTAAAATTATATAATAATATTGAAAAAAAGTCTGATGACTATTTTGTTCCAGAAATTAAATTAAAACCCTCCACTCCTTCACAAAATATTATTTATTTATCAATCGCTTGCATATTAGTAGTTTATTTATATTGGTATAATTATATTTATGAACAACCTAATATAGAAAATCCTATAAAAACACTCTATTCACCTATAGACGAAAAATTTCGTGAGTGTTTAGAAAGTAATGATATAATTTGTTTTATAAATTTGAGAAATGGTGATGTGGAAAAAACAAGAAGTGTTACAAGCTACTAACGGCAAATTACAAGGTGATTTTGCAAAGGCAAACTCTGTTGTTATTGATAGTCGCAAAATCCAGCCAGATACTTTATTTGTAGCGTTAATTGGTGATAATTTTGATGGGCATGATTTTGTTAAAGACGCTTTAGCAAAAGGTGCAGCCGCAGCAATTGTACAAAAAGTTCCAGAGAATCTGCCAGCAAATGCTTCATTAATTATTGTTGATGATACTTACCAAGCATTGCTTGCTCTAGCCAATTTCTCACGCCAAAGAACACAAGCAAAAATTGTCGCAGTGACTGGTAGTATTGGCAAAACCAGCACGAAAGAGGCAATTCGTATAGGTATTGCAGCATCAGGAAAAACTTATGCCACAGAAGGAAATTTAAACAATCATATCGGATTACCTTTATCGTTAGCTAATCTTTACAAAGATGCTGATTTTGGTGTATTTGAATTAGGCATGAATCATAAAGGTGAAATCTCATTTTTAACTAACATATTGCGTCCTGAAATTGCAGTAATAACCAATGTGGAAGCTGCACATTTAGAATTTTTTAATAGTGTAAAAGAAATTGCTGAAGCCAAGGCCGAGATTATGGAAGGAATCACACAAGGTGGCACAATAATTCTAAATGCTGATAATGAATTTTATAATTTCTTGCGCGAAAAAGCAACAGCACGCAGCTTAAACATATTGGCTTTTGGCAAAAGTAAAAGTGCTGATGCAAGACTAATTTCTTCAACTGTAACAAAAACTGGTACAGAGACTTTTGCGTCATTGCGAGCCGTCAAAGACGGCGTGGCAATCTCTATCCTTCAATCAGCCATAGGATCACATTTCGCCTACTCTGCACTAGCAACATTATTAGTCGCTCAAGCACTTAAACTTGAGATTACAAAAACTGCTGCTGCATTAAAAGAATTTTCTGAGCCTGCTGGCAGAGGTAAGTTAATCCATAAAAACGGCATCACGATAATTGATGATTGCTACAATGCCAGCCCAACTTCAATGAAAGCGGCAATTGCCAAACTCGCTGCAATTGGCGAAAATGGACATAAAATTGCCATTCTTGGTGATATGTTAGAGTTAGGCGAACAAAGCGGTGAACTCCACAAAGAATTATTAACTAGCTTGCAAGAACATAAAATAGACAAAGTTTATCTCGCAGGGAAATTCATGAAACAACTTTATGATATTCTTCCCGCAAATATGCAGGCAGAATACGCAGAAACTTCCGCACAACTTGAAATAGCCAGCCCACAAGAAAATGATGTAGTCTTAATCAAAGGCTCACACGGCAGTAAAATGGATATTGTTAGGGATAGGTTATAAAATTTTAGCTTTCCCAGCCACCTCTTCGCCCCATTCATCTTCCAGATGTTTTTGCACAATTTCCAAATGGATTATCCGTCCACGATAAATTCCATCAAGCGCAAGAGCGGCGATGATTGGACTTATCCAGATTAAAGTCCACCCCAAACCTGCTGAACCATAAACAATAAACCAAATAATTGGGTCAGATAATATTGCTTTTACCGTTTCGAAACTACCACCTTGCTTAAAAATATCCATCATAAAGGGAAATACTCCAGCAAAATTTAGTGCAGCAACTGTTGAACATACATATTTGCGTTTATCGTGATCAACCACATAGGCTGCCATTGACGGCAACATACCAAAAAATAGAAAAATAAAGCTCATTTTAAAAAAAACTGCACCAATAATAAAAACTGGTATGAGCAGACGAAACCGCCTTTTTGACTTTGCCGTAATCTCAGAAATTTCTTTTGCCATTTTTTGCAACTCACCGCTTGACGCATTAATAGTTAAGTTGTAAATTCCACTAAACAATTTTTCAAGGGGATTCATAATTTATGAAAAATATCTTTGCTTGCGCTCTATTTATATGCCTTTCTGCAACAACTTCTCTCGCTGGAGATCCACAAGATGTGGCAACTGGTAGAATTGGCAAACAGCCAATTAGAAGCACAAAGTTTGGTACTTGCGTACAAACAAAATGGAGTGCTAGCTCCGATGTTTGCGCTCCTGCACCAGAAGTAAAAGCAGAGCCAGCTCCTGCTCCAGAGCCAATTCCTACGCCACAGCCAGTTGCACAGCTTGGTCATGAACAATTGACGATTTATTTTACTTTTAATAAATCTGCTATAACCAAAGAATCAGCAGAAAAACTAAACCAAATTGCTGATGCTGTTAATCACTCTCCTAAAGTTACCAAAGTTAATATCGTTGGTTATACTGACGAAATTGGCACGCATAAATATAACAACAAATTATCTGTAAAACGCGCTCATGCAGTTAAACAATATCTTGATACTAAAATGCGTATTGATGCTAGCGTGCTAGGACTTCGTGGGCTTGGCGCACAAGACCCAGTAGTTGATTGCAAGAAATCTAAAAAACGTGCTCAAAAAATCGTCTGCATGGCAAAAGATCGCCGTGTTGAAGTTGAGTTTGAATTTGAGAAATAAGATATAAACGGGGGCGTAATAATTTATGTCCCCCTATTCTCTAAAAATGCCGCATTGGAGTAATTCTTTTGGAACTCCAAGTGGAACTCCATCTGAGCGAACGAGAAAATTACTTGCCAAATTAGGCAATCCCGAACAAAAACTTCCCCCCGTAATTCATGTTGGCGGCACTAAAGGTAAAGGCTCAACTATTGCATTCCTGCGAGCAATGTTTGAAGCTGCTGGATATACAGTTCACTCATACACTTCCCCTCATATTGAAAATTTTAATGAAAGAATTGTGCTAGCAGGTGAAGAAATTAGCGATGCTTATTTATACGAAATAATGGAAGCTACTCGTAAAGCAGCAGGCGATATGGAAGTGGGGTTTTTTGATTCTACTACGGCGGCAGCAATACTTGCATTCTCTGAGCATCATGCTGACATTTTACTCATGGAAATGGGGCTAGGTGGCGAGGTTGACGCAACCAATATAATTGACAATCCACTGCTGACAATCCTAACCACAATATCTTACGATCACACTGAATATATGGGTGAAACTCTGCCAGAAATTGCCACCTTTGAAGCGGGGATTTTTAAGCAAAATGTCCCCTGCATAATTAGTTATCAACATAAGCAAGTTCTGCCTGTACTAGAGGGTATTGCAGCGCAAAAAAACACCCCATTATATATTTACGGCAAGCATTGGTTGGTAAAAAAGACTCCAGAAAATATGATATTTATAGATAGTTACGGCGATGCGTTATTGCCCCTTCCCGCTTTGCTGGGAGCGCACCAAATCGCCAATGCTAGTAATGCGATTGCAGCGATTACCACACTGGAAGATTTTAACATCTCTCAAGATGATATTTTTCATGGGCTGCAAAATGCAAAATGGAAAGGCAGATTGCAAAAGATTCATTCCAAGATTTTGTCAGAACCTAACGAGTTGTGGTTTGACGGTGGGCATAATTTAGCTGCAGCCCAAGCAATTAGTTTATTTGCCGAGCAAAATTGGCATGACCACCCATTATATTTAATTTTTGGTACAACTATTGGCAAAGATGTCATCTCCATGCTCACGCCATTTATAAATCTGGCAAGAGGAATTTATAGTGTGAGTGTAAAGTCTGAAACTAAAAGCTATGATGCTACAAAAATTTCCGAAATTGCTAGCTTTATAACCACTGTAAAACCTCAGGACAGCATCGCAGATGCTCTGCAAGATATAATGGAGAAGCAAACCCAACCTTTTCGGGTTTTAGTTTTCGGCTCACTTTATTTGTGGCTGGAGACGGTCGATAGTTAGATAAATAACACATAGCTTCAAACACTCTAACCAATTGGCAATGGGTGGGTAATCCAACTCATAATCCAAATTATTGATAAAATTAGGAAAGTTATAAAAGCTATTACCCAAGATTTATGTGGCAATTTTATACAACTATTTCTAAATACTGAGAAAATTACAAATACAAGAAAACTAGAAGGAATCATCCATATTGATGCCATTCTATAAATTTCGTCAAACAAATTTTTGTCGCTCATATAGTTACTCATTTTATAATTATAATGAGTAACCAATAATGATATAACAATAACTAAACTAGAATAGACTATTATAATAAACAAACTTGTTAAAAGATTAGGTGCAAAAATCAATGAATTTCTTCGTATAAAACAGATGAGCATAATAAGAGAAAAGATTGTCGCCACAAATAAAACCACTTCTTTTGTAAGAATTGGATTTAATTCTAATTTGTCCGATAATATCATTTTTCCGTCTTTATAAGAACGCAAAACATTGTCACCTGTAATTGCATAAGCATCACCATTAGAGCCGTAGAAATATGATTTTATTATTTCATAAGTATTCAATAATGTTGCAGGAATTTTTAGACCATTTACTAGATTAATTTCTTTAAGATTATGAACATCATAATCATCTGTAAATAATATACGAGTATTATCATAATTCATCAGCAAATGCTGAGAAGGCATAACAATACCACAATCATAATCAGAACTTCTTTTCTGATTCCAATTATCTGTATCATAAACATATACACGACACAAATCTTTAGAATCACTTTCTA